>WNGD01002805.1_pt1 | contig 18027 bp, 17 predicted proteins | sample 5400671 | NCBI WGS metagenome assembly WNGD01 (sample SAMN13153369, study PRJNA577476) | soil metagenome | isolation source: 40 cm soil or saprolite under grassland replicate 2 | place: USA:California | collected 2016-06-15
GGATAACCATGAACTCTTGGAATGAGAGGTCATTCCCTGCGTGTTTTCCGCCGTTAATGATGTTCATCAGGGGCAATGGAAGGCTCGGCTTCCGTCCCTCGGCTAGCGTCCGATAGAGAGGTGACTTTGCTGTGTCAGCAGATGCGAGTGCAAGAGCAATTGAGACCCCGAGAATTGCGTTAGCTCCGAGTCTCCTTTTGTTCTCAGTCCCGTCCAAATTGATGAGTATTCTGTCAATCTTCGCCTGTTCTCGTGATTCCATGCCCAGAATCTTTGGACCGAGAATCTTGTTCACGTTCTCCACGGCCTTCTGAACTCCTAAGCCAGCGTACCGTTGCTTGTCCCCGTCGCGGAGTTCGAGTGCTTCAAGGTGGCCCTTCGAGGCTCCTGAAGGAACGGAGAATCGGCCAAACCCGGATTTTGTGTAGAGGTCGACTTGGACTGTGGGATTTGCTCGGGAATCCAATATCTCTCTTGCAACTACCTTCTCGACTCTAAACTCAGAGCTCGACAATTTTGCCTACGGTCGAAGCTCCGTTCCAAGCTTCCTATTACTGGTTTCCAGTTCGGCTAGGATGAAGCTAAGCGCTTGCTTTGTGTAACTAGGTCTGTGGATTATCGTCGCATGTAACACCTTCCGTATTCGCCGAGAGGGAGTCTCGTTGTGTAGGGATGCTGCTTTGAGAGCTGCCTTGGTCTCTACTTTCCAAGATACTGTGTCCTACTGCTTCAAGTCGACGTTGGAAACTATGGGGTCGAGTGTCCGTGATGTTGTGTACGATCATCTGCGGAAGAGGGGTATTCCAGAGTCTGAGATTCCAGCCCAGTTTGACGATGTGGTGAGAGTTCTGAACGAGTCTTTCGGGGGTTCTGCTCGCGTGATTGTCTACAAGACTTTGGTGGAGCTCTACCAGCAGTATTCGGTGAGGGTTGATTTCACTTACCAGGAGTCGCTACGGGACCATCTGTCTATGTTACGGGAGAGGGTTGTTGTGGATCATATTCTCCCTAGGAGGGTTCAGCGGGAGGATCCGAGCCTTGAGGGACGACTGCCCTTTGTCCAGAGTATAGTGCCATCCAGTTCGCGTTGATCTAACGATTCCGTTAGATGCTGGAAATGGTTTAAGACTCGTCCCGGTCTTGGTCGGGCTGTTGCGCCGGGATGGCTGAGTGGTTAAAGCGACGGCCTCGAGATCCCATCTGGATATTCGTCGATTGACATGACAGCCGTTGGGCGTCACGCCCTCGTGGGTTCGAATCCCACTCCCGGCGCCAGATACAAACACCCGGCGGCTGGAAAGCAGAACTAGTAAGCCTCGGACTCAGTCTGAGGAAAAAAGGACTTAGAGACACAACCATAACTCCAATGCTGAAAGCCCTAAGGATACTCGGGAATAGGGCAGACCTAGGAAACCCAGTCCTTGTAAGAGATACTATAGCCACACATTCCTCGTGGAGCGACGCTTTCAAACGGAATCTCTCAGAAGCTTACCGACATTACGCGGAATGGAAGAACCTACCATTCCAGAAACTGATCTACAAACCCGTAGACAAGCTACCGTTCATTCCGAGTGAGCATGAAATTGACAGTCTCATTGCTGGGTTAGGCTGGAAAACCAGCACGGTATTACAACTTCTCAAAGAGACTGGGGTTCGAATAGGTGAAGCTTGGACCCTCAAATGGTCCGACATAGACTTGGAGCGTGGAATCGTTACGGTAACTCCCGAGAAGGGAAGCTATTCGAGACAACTCAAAATAAGTTCTAAGCTCTGTGCGATAGTTTCACGGCTTCCAAGAAATAGTCCTAAGATTTTCGGATGGGCGAACCTTGACAGTTTCAGACGCGAGTATGAGAAGCAGCGGAAGAAACTATCTTTCAAATTAAACAATCCAAGACTGTGCGAGATTAGACTACACACTTTTCGGCATTTCAAAGCAACCATGGAATATCACAAGACAAAGGACATTCTCCATGTCCAAAGGCTGTTAGGTCACCGGAACATTATGCACACTCTGACCTACACACGATTGGTGGACTGGAAGTCTGACGAGTTCGTCTGTAAGGTAGCGAAGTCTCTAGACGAAGCATCCAGTCTGATTGAAGCTGGATTTGACTACGTTACTGAGCTTGACGGGGTCAAACTGTTCCGGAGGCGAAAGTGATGGCGTCTCAAGTCGAACTGAACTCCAAGGTATTCAGAGGACTCAGAGCCCAGTTCAGCAGCGACCGTGCGGAAGCTGTTCTAACACAAGCCGAAAGCATGTTCCAACAGTCACACTTCCAAAGCGGCTTGCGGGATGGCAACAAGGCGGAGACATACGAGCTTTTCGAAGGCGGCTGGATAGACCGAGCCTTGGAGTTCTTAGGCTTTGGTCACTGGGTTATCGGTAGACCGGGCAAGAACCTTACCGTCCAATCCAGACCGAGGGCTTCCCGCTCAATGCATTTGCATGAGCCCTCACTGAAACGCTCAGTACTTGCCCTTTCCCAACCCAATCCAGAGCCCAGCTTGGCGAGCATACTTGACAAGCTAATCCCAGAGCCCTTGCCGAGAAGCCAAGGCATGGGCGACAATGCGATACACCACTTGAATATCGTAGCTTTCGGCAAGCCCAATACTGGTAAGACCTCGATCGGTTCCTCTATCTTCGAATACCTTGTCGCAAAGTATGGTTCGGGTTCAGTCTATGCGGTCCGTTCAAGCCGCGACTTGGTGGCACTGTTGGACAATCTTCCGACCCGTCCCTACAAGGCTGTTTTGCTATTCTTAGACGACATGACCAAGGCGCTAGAGAACGTTGACCGCAAGACTCGGGGATTATTGCTTGGCGCACTCTACGATATCCGTGGGGCGCTGAGCCGATGTGCTGGCATGAATGAGGGATTGGTGATTGTCCTCAGCGCGGTTCATAGATTCTACTTAACGCCAATCGACCTGAGGGCTGACGCTGACCTGTTATTGGTTCGGTCTACGGGTACGCCCGGAACATTCGATGCGAGAACTGTTAGAAGCATGCTGGGCAATTCGGTCTACAGCCAATTGCGCGAGAAAGAAGAGCGGGCACTCGTGAACCGTAGCGAGCTTGGTTGGACTGGTTGGGCGTCGAGGAATGGTTCTGGGATGATGTTCGTTCCCAGACTCAAAGGTCCAAGCCTCGTGCCAACGGTCCAACTCAGGATTCCAACTAACCATGCAAGAACAATTCTACAGAACAGACTCGTAGCCGCTGTCTACGCCGTACTCTTAGTCACTGTGTTGTTCATGCTACTGATTGGAATCATTTGAGTCCTGTCCTATCGACCTCAGATTCCTGAGCATAATGCGACGAGTGCCCACCCTCTACCCTATCTGACCCGCAGTAGTGAAATTCAGGGTAGGGAAAAAAGTCCAAGTTGAACCACTTTTCATGCCTAGGCTCAAGTCGTTAAGGCAACGAGAGTTCCAGACGGAATAACTTGAAATTCCCGCCAAACTGAAGAAATGACATGAACGCCCCTGCCTATGACGAAATTATCTGGTCCGCGGCCTTCCCCACGTATGCTTCTGATGAGGCCATTCGTAGGCTCAAAACCCTGCTAGAATCTAGCAGTGTCTTAGATGAAGACTTCTTTCCAAACTTTTTCGACACTATCGTCGCGGAGCAATCGAAACTCGGGGTAAGATTACACAAAGGCATGCCTCTGTTCTGGATGGCAGCATCTGCTGGGATGTCGGGTGACAAGAAGAAGGCGACGGAGCTAATGATGCAGGCGTTCACTGAGGATGTACTCACTTTCGGTCATGAAGCCTCCTTGGGCCACGCGGCAACGTCTCTCAGAAGAGATTATGGGTTGAGCCAAAAGACTCTCACTTCATTGGAGAAATTCATTATAGGAAAAGTCAGTACGACTTTCTACCCAGAGTCCCTAGTAAAGCTCTATCGCAACGAGAGTGGGGAAGATCCCGTTGCGAAGGAAGGTTTTCAAGGCGTTTCAGAAGAGAGCCTGTGGGATTCGCAAGTAGCTCAGCTTAGGCAGAAACTCAAGGCTGAGCTTCGACCAAGCATTTGGACCTCGCCTGCAAACGAAACCGAAGTGCAGAAGACAATATTCACCATTCTGAGGCAAATGGACCCAAAGGTGGAACGCGAGTTTGTCGTGCGCGGACCAGATGGAAAGGACGCCAAGGTAGACTTTTCGCTGTACCAGAACAAAGTTTGTGTTGAAATAAAGCTCATCAAAGAAAAAGGCAGAGAAAAGCCAGTCATCGATGAGATCACTGCAGATATTCGATTCTATTTTCCGTTTTTCAAGAGGTCTCTTTTTGTTGTCTACGATGCATGTGGGGCAATCAATGACTCAGACAGGTTCGTTGGAGATCTTGAGAAAGTTGATGAGCAAATCAAGGTTCTAGTGGTCAAGCACTAACCAAAGGGTTCCAGGTCATAGACTCTTGCGCATAATGCACCTATGTAGTCGCCTCTATGGTCTCTTACTCGCGCCGGGTTGCGAAGGGAGGTAATGGCCCTGGCATTTTTCCACAACAAGCTTGTCATCTACGGAGAGCTATGATGTCTAAGTGAAGGGAGTAGATGTGGTATATGGATACAACAGCTACCTACAACACCTACAATAGCCCTGTCAATCGACCAAAGCACTCATTTTGCGCTCAAGGTAATCCCGATGAATTGTTGTTCCGGCGGTTGCTCGACTGAACTACAAGGTCCCCTAATCGTAGCGGGTTGCTGACAGAAACGGCAAACGTTGTACTTGAAATCAGCCGATTGTTTTCCAGGCTGGTCAGGATGATGTTCCAGATTCGTGGGGAGTTCTTGTCTCAGAACCCATTAGGTCACGAATGATTCGGAGCTTCTGGACTTTTCCCAATTCCTCCCACACGTGTTCCCTATCTTTTGCTTCGGTTATGCCGTAGGCATCCATTACCAAAGACTCAATCTCATAGTCGAGATCACGAGGAAGCTTTTGACCGCAGGAGAGTGCTTCCTTCACTTTCTCAACAATCTTGTCGTGTAACTCTACGTCTCTTGGATTCCCGAAGTCGATCCGATGAAGAGGAAGCTGCCTAATTGTCCTTGGAGTCATGTACGGAAAGCTCTTCCATTCGACCTCTCCGAATTTCTTGTAATAATAGTACAGCATCAGCCTTGAGTTCAATAGGCCAAGGATGTACTCAAGCCGCATTGCTTTGTTGGAGTCCCTCACAGGCTTGAAAATGAAGACAACTTGGGGAACATATGCGTCCGAGTTATCGATCGTGGCATATATTCCAACTCCTGTCTTTCTGATCAGAAGCTTGGGTCCTCGATAGAGTTGCTCATCCTTGTAGTTAATCCCATCTTTTGTAATGTCGATGTACTTTGGAGAATCTAAGTAGTATCGATTCACTCCGTCACCTCGGACAAAAGGTCGAGATGAGCCACCCTCGCGGGGGCTGTCTGTGACGATTATGTCTTTTCCGATTGCCTTGTCGAATTCGAATTCGAACCCGCAATTCTGACAATCCTTTTTTTCATAGACACCTTTCTTTTTTTCCGGTGGAGTATTCCATCTGAAACAATTCGGGCATCGAATGACAAGACCACTTTCGGAGAATTCTACCCCCCTCGACGATTCTACTACATCGTCCCACGTGGCTGTCGCCGATTCCATTAGGGCTCGGATTCTGATATCTTCGTCCGTGGAATAGATATCGAAGAGATAGTCGGGTTCGATTTGGAAGCGCTTCTGTGGAACAAAGAATCCCTTTTCAGCCTCAATGCTTTCCAAATTGATGTCCTTCTCAGCGGAAAGTATCTTTGAACGATCTTCCTTCATCAAGGTAAACACTCGAACTGCATGATCCGGAGGAGGCTGCCTTTTCCTGAAGACTAGTATGACTGAAGCTCTGAAGACGCCTTCGAAAAAACCCTCACCGAGTTTGACAATTCTATCGATAGTAGTCTCCGTAGCGAGGAATCTCCGCAATCGGACATGCTCGGGAAGAAATATGCTATCAGGAATGACGAAGGCCCATGTTCCATCTTCGCTAAGAATTCGTTTAGAAAGCTCGATGAAGATTTCAAACGAATCATACTGACCCTTTGCCAGATCGAATTCCTTCTCCAAGAAGGGGGCCAGATTCTGAATATCTGCTCCCCAAGGAGGGTTTCCAACCACCACATCAAACTGGCCGAGTCCAGATGAGGCGCTCCAATCGAAGGGCTTGAGATCTTTGAAATCACGCCCTAGCATACTTTTGAGTTCTACGTCAGAGCCGAAAACAATCGAGTTACCTACCCTAATGTTCTGTCCGAGAACCTGAGGGAGTTTCTCCTCCCTCTTTAGGGCTTTGAGCATGAGGTTAACCGATGCAATTTCTGCAGCTTGATTGTCATAATCAACTCCAAACAAGTTGTCGCTCAGGATCCCAAGGTCCAACGTGTACACCATAACCGTACAAGCTAGACTTGCCCGCCGTTGCTAGATTTCGATAGAATTCGTCGTACCAATCCTTTAGAAAGTCGTAGGCTTTGATTAGAAAACTGCCTGACCCGCAAGCAGGGTCGAGAACTCTAATTTTTTTCACTTCATCTATCGATTTCGACCCCCTCAGCTTTGGAAGAAGCGCTTTTCGAACGATGAAATCGACGATAGGAACGGGAGTGTAATAGATGCCCTGCTGTTTCCTCACGTCGTGGCTTTCTTTTATTGAGATTCTCTTGCCAGATCGAACAAGTACGTGGCCGATGTAATTCTCGTAAATTGCTCCCAATACGTCTGCAGAGATTGCATTGAAGTTATACTTGTTCAGAAGCTCGATCGTGTCAGTGAGGACTTTGTTCTCTATTACAAGGTCTTCGCACAGATGCGCTTCGAAGAGTTTGGTATTGTATGAATCATCAAAACCTCTGAAAATTGCCTTCAAGTCCCTCATGAATGGACTGGGAAGGCCGCGTTGCTTCCACGCCTCCAGCTGCTTCGTCAGGCTTTCGAAGCCAATTATCTCCTTATCTTCTGCTACCCTTGTTACAATCAGTCGGTCCATTATTTTTTGGACTGACTCACGTAGTAAGTCTTGACTGAGTTCGCTATTCTTCTTGTTGATATTCTCAGTAAGTTCTTGTCTTATAGCCAACAGGTCTTCTAGGAACTCGACGGTTATGTTTTCTCTGTCCTTGACTTTCTCAAGCTTTCTGAGAGACCCCTGTTCCACTCGCTCCCGGGCTAGAACACTGAAAGATTCGAACTTTCCTAGAAGTTCTTGGAAACCAATTTGCAAAACCAGCCCTTTTGGTGGCTTCTTGACATGAGTCCAATAGAGTCGGGTCTCATAGAAATTGGAAAGGACAACCCAATCAACCTGCAATTGCCAAGCGTAATTTATCGCCTGCTCGGGATGGGAACGTGGCTTGCCCCGATACAGTCTGTAACCATCGAGGCTCTCTCCCAGTTTCTTGATTTCAAGCAAGAATTTTGTGCTGTGATCTATTTCGAACGCGTAATCGACTGGACCTGACGGGGTTTGCCTCTGGGGTCTTACGTCTTCACTTTTAAAGTCCCAACCTAGTACTTCTTCGAAGACAGGTCTGACGAATTTATCAGTGACTTTTGCCTCGTTGTATTCGTCTTGTCTTTTCTGGTCAAAAATTCGTTTGCATTCATCGACAGCCCGTTGTAGTACCAAACTCATTTCTGGTCGCCAACTTCGGTTCGGCGGCGTGTCACTCCTCTTCGCTCACGAGAGCCCAAATTCGCTTCAGGGGAAGCTCGGCCTTGACCTCATCCGATAGTCGTTCGTAGTTGCGGAGAATAGCTTCAATGAGATCGTCAGAAGTCCATAGTCGGACATTGAAGAAGCTCTGCTTCGACTCGTCAAGGAGGGCTCGGTTAAAGCCACTCCAAGAAACAAGCAGCCCCTGGTCCGCCGAAAACGAAGTCATGACCCCCTTCAGTTCTCTCAATGCCCTTACATCGAGTGCCGAGTTCCCGGATTTCACCTGCACGCATATCTTGGGATTGTCAAAACCAAATGACCCTCTTCCAGCAAGTATGTCGGTTCCACCATCGGCTCCGGGAGGCGACCTTCTCGTAACATAGCCTTCGGCTTGAAGTACAGACTCAACCAGCCGAGCCAAATCGTGACCTTTGAACCGCCTATTGATAATTTCCTGAACTTGGTCGGCTGCAGCTCGCTCTAGATCCTGGTGTAGTAATGTTTCGGGCTCACCCTCATCGACGACAGCTTCCTCTTTCTGTGGCAAGACGATCTGTTTCCCAGAGAGGATCGCCCGGACCCTTGCTTCAGCGTTGTTCCGCGTAATTTGGCAGACGGTCATGAACGCACCAAACGAATACAGAAGGTCTTGTTCAAACGCCGTTCGAGGAATATCAGTTTTCAACCATTGCACTGGTCGCGTGTGACGAATTTCTGTTCCAGAACCTGTTTTGTCTTCGTAAGGACCACTGACCTTGCCGACAGCAATCGCGGCCTGGTGTTTCAGCGGCATCACTATGAGATCATTCAGCTCGATTCTACGAACAAAGGCCCAGATTTGACCAGTGTAGTTCGATATCTTAGCTTTGGGTGCTTCGGGATATTTTGACTCTAACAGAGTTCGGAGTTCTTCCTTATTCCCAACACCCGAGAGATTCCCGACGGAACTCCATCCGATTATTGCAAGATTGTGCTGTAAGGCATCCTGCTCGCGTTCACCATTTCTGCCCCCTCGCACTAGCCAAAGTGCCATGGTGATTTTCCTGCGTTGCCACGTCTAAAGGCGTTTCCTTGCCATGTCTAGGTCTAGATTTGTCTGAGAGAAGTCGGACTGTCGTTGAACAATCCACGAAGTAACTTATTGGCGGGACAGAGTGATTCAGCTTGCGGAAGACTTGTAGTCCTTTGAAGCGGGAAAGATGCGTTGAATTTCGTCTTTTACCTCCTTTTTCTTGTAGACTAGAACCCCCTCTTTGGCGGGTTCCTCTAGGCTGAGGTCTGTTCGAGACGTAATGGTCATGAATTTCGGTAACGGAGCGAATGAAGATTCGAACAGTTCGAGTCCTGGCTCACATTCTGTGTATCTGAAAGGTTGTTGGACCACTATGTAGCGGCTAAAGCGAGTAGGCATGAATAACAGTGCTAGTTCGCGGAAGTCTTCCCTGAATCTTGATGCAAACTTCGCTGCCCTGCGTTGCTCCCCGACGAGTCTAAGGAGTTTCTCTCGGTCTGCGGTGCCACTGAAGTCGGCTGTCCTCTCGATAATTCCTCTAATTTCGCTAGGAACGGTCTTTATCTGCTGATGGACACCAACATCTACTCGAAAATCGACCCCAAGCACTTCCAAGCTGCTGTATAGCTTCTGAAGAGAGGCTGGAAACTTGATCTGAGCGGTGAGCCAGTATTTGTCTTCGGCAGAAGAGTCCGACCCCAAAGGGTCAAGTTGGGAGTTTAGCTTCACAAGATTCTCAAGAACAGTTCTTTCTTCTATCTGGAAGAGGAACTTCAACAAAACGGTTTCCGCTCCCGTGGAAAGTTTGCCAGGGTCAAAAAGGAAAGTGTCGCCTTCCCGAGAGACAGCAGCCTCCTCGCGGCGGAAAGCTGGTAAACAGACGGCTTGTAATCTGATGATGTTGGGTATGGAAAAAGCAATCTTTCCTCCATAATAGCCGGATTTCACTCTCAGAACTACCGAGTACTCTCCAGTGTGATCGGGCAACCTTAAGGAGAGAACCTCGGATTCTTTTGTTGCTGACCGTTTTAGAGTGTCAAGGATTTTGCCAATCTTCTCCACTATCTTGAGTGCTGCTTTCCCTTCTTGAGCGACGATTGGAACGGTCATCTCGTTCCATCCCATTTGAACAGCTTGTAAAGGGGGAAGATTTTGTCCTCATCGGATTGAATCACGGTCTTGATTTCGACGTGCGGATAGTATCCATACGCGAGGTCAGTGTACTCGACTCTAAAATGCAACTTGGATTTTCCGGGTCCAACACGTACAGTGTTCAATGGATCTCTCACGAGGACCTTTCTGCCCTGAACTGAGTGAATGTATTCAGCGAGTTGCTGGAATATGTTGAATTTCTGAAGGTTCGCCAGCAGGGCGCTACCGAGAACCTCTCCAATCGATTTCCCGAAGTCCGCGTACTGTTGGTTCGTCTGTTTCACTTTCTCTCCGATTCGTTGAAGCCTTTGCACGCCTTCCTTTTCCGATAGATTCGGAGGGTCGCTGAAGATGCGGGCGACCTCGCCAATGAGACGATGAAGGTCTGGAAATCGGATCTTCATCTCACCGAAACCGGCTTTGACATCTTCGTTGAACGACTTTACGAAATCTGATACTACTGCTGGCTCTTCCAACGTGGCTTTGCTATCATCTAGTGCTCTTACTCCGATGATAACAGTTCCGAGCCCCTTGTTTTCTATTCGTAACGGGTTGGCGACAACCTTCGGAGATTTCTCAAGCCGAACCTCGGATGGCACCTCAACTTCAACCAGCGGACGAAAGACGTGAATTCGCTTCGACTCCGAAAACTTTCCATCCTTATGAAAGAAATCCCAATGGAGTTCGACTTCTTTCGATGTCTCTTCCATTTGTTCAGAGGTGATTACGAGCCCCAAGTAACCGTTCACTTCTACCTGTTTGACCGACAATTCGGTTTCAGAGAGAGTCCAATCATCCTTTGCCACATTATACACTTCTGACACTTTCAAGCCGCGAGGAATGCGTACCTGTATCCCCTCGAAGGTAGTTCCCTGCCATAATGCGAACGATGGTATCTCTTCGCCCTGGAGCGCTTCCTGGGGCAAGTACACTTTAACCGAATCATTGGGCAACTGTCCTCACCCTCCGTCAAGCACTCGAATCATGTCCTCTATTCCAGATTAGAACATTGTCCCAAAGATGAACAGGTTCGGACCCAACGTTCTGACCTCAACTTTTCGCTGTCTTGGTACCATGACACATGCGATTATCTGACGTTCCAGTTAGTCGGCGGTTGAGTTCGTAAACATTCGCCGAGGTTCCGGATTCTGAGCTTCCTTGATGATTTGAGCCTTCCAGATTTCTGCCGCCTCTTGAATAGCGTGTAGCATCTCGTCCCATGTCTCTTGGTCAAAGACGGGGACAAGGAACTCTTTCTTCGGCTTAGGCATCGCATCAGAAAGGTAGGTTTCGTACCTGTCCTGGATACCCTTCTTCAACAGTATCCCCCAAGCCAAATCGGCAATAGATTCCAACGTTCGCCTTAGAACGTATTTCGAAGTACGTTTAACCCAAAGGGGCGGCCGTAACTAATCGGTAGTCAGTCAAAGTTCGGCATTCCTCAGTAACAACACCCAGGATTTTTCCTGTTAGATGGGGTTCGAAATTCCCACACTCATAGGAGGTCTGATAGTTGGGGCTTTACTAGTTTACTTGCTTTTAGCTCAGAGAGCCAACCAGCAAGCTCGAACATTGTACAATGAATGGATAACAACTGGGAAGATGCGGATTGAGAAGGAAGCTGACCAGAAAGCGGAACAGAAATACAATCAGATAAGCATGGCTAACCTCAAGGCGTGGGAAGCAACAGGACTTCAACAGGTGAAGGACGAGGAACGAAAGAGTGCCGAGGAACGAAAACAGAATTCATTGGATACTTCCAGAGTCGTCCTCAAGGGAAAATCGCAGAACAAATGGCTCCTCTACTGCCAGAGTTCAGAGACCTCTACGACCCTGCTGATGCGAGATTTATCGGAAGCCCCATTGACTATATCATCTTCAAGAATTTGAGCAAAGTAGATTCTGCTGAGGAAGCTCCTTTGGAGATAGTCTTTGTTGATGTAAAGACGGGCAAATCAGCCCTAACCAAAGCTCAGCAAATGAATAGAACACGCTGTCTCGGGAGAGGAAAAGAGAGTGGATTTCCACACATTACGCTTGGACGTACCGCAAAACTCGGTCAACGACTGGTTTAGTGAGAAAGTTCTAACCTCCGAATCAAAGAAAGCGGTCCAATAGTATCTGTTGGACTCGGCTCTTCCGAATCTGCAAGTCTAATTAGCCACGATTCTCAGTCCCTCATTGAAGAGGGCTGAGAGACTGGACTTCTTCCTCGCATATCACCATGATGATAGTGTCCTTGCAGGCAAACTCAAACGGGAACTGATGCTTCGAGGCTCGACAGCATTTCTCGCTCATGACGATATCGAAATCTCGAAAACATGGAGAGAGGAGATCCTGGCGCATCTCAAATCTTGCCAAGCCCTGATTGCAGTTGTCACCCCCAACTTTGAAAAATCGGCCTACGCAAACCAAGAAGCGGGAATAATTCTCGGAAAGGGAAAACCAGTCATTTCCCTAAACTTCACTAAAGAATTGCCCGGATTTCTTGAATCAATTCAAGCGATTCACGCCTCGGAGGCGACCGTAGGAACAGTTGTTGAGAAGGCGATTAAGGTCATTCAAGGCAGAGAGCCAACGATCTACATCGAACCTGCCTTCAAGACGGCCCAGGAAATCGAGCAGATTGCTATTAAGGAGGTCTTTCGTCACATCAAGAGGCAAGCCACTCGTAGTGTTCACATCGAGTATAGCGACATCGTAATTACACAGATTAAGCTCAGCGACGATACTGGAATTTTTGAATTAGTCGGCTCAGCCACTTCAAAAAACGATGATCTTTATCCTTATCCCGCAAACGAGCGTCATACTTGGAACTTGAGCATTGACGCCAGAACGGGCCGGATATTGAACAAATCGGTCAAGTAGACCGGCAAACCTTACTACTGTCCGTCCACATCTTCGGCTTTCTAAACTGCGTTTGCTGGTCTTCTTCTCAATCAACTTCTCTTCTTTTCGGGATTCAGTGAACTTGGACAACCATCACGTCGTCCGCACTTAGTTTGCTGCTGATGACTTGGTATCTGACAAGTACCTCTTGAAGGCCAATCACATAGCTGTTGGATGGACCCGAGCTTGGAATACGCTCCAATAACCAGCTTCCTACCGGGACCACCACACCCGTTCCGGTCAACACGGGTACGAGATGCAATGTCGAATTGTCTTGGCCAATCGCTTCGAACGTCACTCGAAAAATTGGGCTTCCCCTCCAATCGACATCGTAGCCACCATCAGGTCGGGTTTTCGTTTTGCACTTCCATAGAATTAATGGTTCGGGTTGGGACGTAATTTTGAGGACCAGAATATGCCCGCAGGATGAACAGAACTTTGCGCCCTCTTGATTGAGGCTGGTGCACTGAGGGCAATGTGGTGCGGTCTTAGTCAAGGCTACTCATCAGGAAACGCATGATGTGGAATTCCGGTGAAGGGGGGCGTTGTTGTATCCATATTGTACATCTACCCCCAACAATTTTACATCAGCATCGAAGAAGGCGATGTTAGCCCTGAGAAAAAAATAATCGACTTTTCCATCTATGTTAGATGAACACCTCTGTTGGGCGTATGGAACACCGTAAGGTCTCAATTGACATCAGTTGTCTTGGACTGATTCACAAGGTGCCTTCGTCGGTATGTCGCAGCAGCTTTCCTCGATAGTTTTCTCTCCCACGCAATGCGGGTAATCTCGGGATTAGGTTTTCTGCCAGGGGACCAAAACGCGATCTTGCGTTCTATGAAGACGCATTCCTCGACACAGTGTGGTGGTAACTTCCTACTCCAATCGAACCCGTCCTTGTGTTCCTTATCATGAAGCTGTGCTGTAGCCATCTCATCATCCACCAGCTTTCCGCAAAACAAGCAAATGGGTTGGCTTGACGGACTACTCAAAAGGAAATCCTCGAATAAGTTGTCGATAACTGATGAGAGCATGGGCGCGGATTCTGGGGAAAATCAATTCAATCGGGCAAAATTGCTGTTCAAGGTCGAAATCTAGGAGTCTTCCGTTACCTCTTGCGATAAACGACTCCAGTTCCGACAAACGCTGAGCGTAGAAGCCAGCAGGAACGACCACCACCAGGACACAATCGTGCCAGAATTCCAGATAGTTCTTCAGATCGGCAAGCCTAAGCCCGACCTGTGCTGGAGGACGAACTCTGAACTTGACTTCGATAAGATAAGCATCACGAGCTTCAGAGTCGAACGCGAATATGTCTGGCTTGCAAAATAGGCGTCGAATAATTGGAGATTTCTCGCGAGGAGACCTGACCACTTGCTGAACTCGGTCAATTAGATTCTCCTCGAAGTCGCTGACTTCGTAACCTGAATCAGAGAGAAGGCGACGCACTAGAATCTTAGCATAGTCGCCAAGAGAAACGTCTCGCAGCCAGCTACTACTCGTTCAAAGCAGCCATCATTGCTCTCATCATTACTCTTGTGTCAATGCTCCCTATAAAGAAAGCTTGGCGTTTCTGTCTGGGCTCTTTTCCAAACTAAAACAGTTGGCCGTCAGCCGGACTATCAAACAATACCTCGTCGTTATAGACCGGTAATCTATTTACGCAACTTCTCCAAAATTATCTTGCGCCCTTCCAAGTCAACGCTAAGTTGGTCCCCTTCCTCTAAGTCTAACTCTTCACAAACTGGTTTAGGAATTACACACCTTAGAGAGAATCCTACCTTGGTGACCGTCGTCTTAGGTTTGATACCCATGATTCACATGTATCTTGCGGATACATTTATACGTATCATCGTGACATTAGTCTCCGTGATTGATATGCAAGAGAATGGAGATACGCCCTCGTGGGTTGGGCCCCTTGTAGGCCCAATAGGGTTCGAATCCCACTCCCGGCGCCAACAAAAGAACAGCGTGTTCGTAAAGTGTTAAGGACTTTTTTGGTTCTGACATAACCCCCGGGGGGTCGAGAGATAGTTAGTAGAAAAGAAAAGATAGTAGATCCGGCCGAGTTCCAGAAAAACCCTCAAAGAGCCGTTTTGTGTCGCGGGAAAGATTTTTTTTCTAAATTTCTAGAGGGGGGTCTTCATTGTCTGGAACGTTTCTGGGCGAGATTATTGATTTTTCTCGCAGAATGGCCGAATCAGCCATTTTCAACTGGGGCATTTGCTGAATCATGCAAGCGTGAAACTAGGCTCCATATGGAACCCCCTCCTAGATTCCGGATCAGGGCTGATTCTGAACGATTTCTCTTACGATTCTTCTGTGTGCCGAAAACCACCCTTTGGATTATCACTAACTCAGGGCCGGCTTTTGTCGTGTAAGCCTTCTTACTCTTTCTTCTTGAAGTGTTTTTCCCAGAAGCCTTGCTTTCTCTTTGCGATTCTCGAGGCACGCTCTACGCCCGCGTCAACCTCACTCTGATTCGCCCCGGGAGACTGAGATTGCGATGGCTGATCCTTGACCGGGCTCATAGCCTTCGGCGGAGTCTTGAGTTCCTGCAGTGGCATCGCGCTCTTGGACAGCTTTGCCTCCTCAACCATAAGCTTTGCAGGGTGGTCGGCTGTCTCCTTCACCGGTTCCTTGCTCTGCTCGTTAACATCGACGGTTTCTTCTGCAGTCGGTTCCGTGCTGGTTATTTCGAATTCGCACTCAGGCTGGCCTTGCGAGATGCACCTAGTCTCACGGGCTTGGACTGTCTTGTCGAGAACCTCTGCAAAGAGCCCCGCAAGGAAGCCGCTAGTGAACATGCAATTGGGATCCTCAGACGAGCCGTTTTCCATTGCCTCGAAACAGTTGCTGATCACGACGTTGGCGTTTGCCTTGTCGAAGTCTATCATGCGAATCTTCACCTTTCCCAGTCCGAGATTGGTATCTTCGAAGGCGGAGTGTACTAGATTCTCTAGCGCGGCTCTCTGTTCCTCCCCTGTAGAGGTGATGCTGTCGCGGAAGATACTGCCCTCGTGAATCCCTATCCCACTGGCCAGATAGGAGAGGAATGGAGCGGCTTGGTCAGCGACGAGACGTTCTAGTCCGTCTCTCATGACTCGGATGACGTCTCGGCGTAGAATGATCATCTTCTGCCCGAAGAACGAGAGCTCTCCCTTGCTGTCGTTGAACCGCAGCTGGTTTACGGATCCCACTAGTCGTCGCAGGTCCCAGGCGTTCGGCTTTCCTTTCGGACTAGTTTGCAGGCTGTGTCACCTCCGCAAGTTCATTTACCAGCATCTCAGCTGCCTCGTTTATCTTGTGGGCGAATGCTGAATCAGGATTGTCAACAACGAACACTGATCTGCTGAGGTTGTTTATCACATCCATCTGAAACTCGAAGGCTTGGAGGAACCTCGACTTGAAGAGGGTCGCAAGCTCCTTGCCCACCTTCACTGCATCCTTGATTCTTACTCCCGGCGGCACCATGTTGAGCGTCAGGAATGTGGGTTTTTCGAACGTCTCAGCGAGCAGGACCATGACCGCTGTTCCGAAAAGATCCTGTTGGTCGACTCTTGAGACAAGGACTAGGACATCGCAGCATCCCATTGCCAGAACTGTATCGTTCTCGACCCCCGGGTGAGTGTCTACGATGATGTAGTCGAGGTTGCACTGTTCACCCACCTTTTGTAGAGTATCTTGGAATAGTGAAACCTCAAGGCCCGATTTCAACAGTCGCAGCATGTCCTCGACCTTGTTGCTGGCTGGGCAGAAGAACAGTCCTCCTTTGAGTTTCGGAAACCTGGGTGTCAGGTCTATTATTACGTCGCTTGGGGTAGCGTCGCCGAGAAAGATATCAGTCATCGTGGCCTTAACCTCACCCTTCTTGAGACCAAACAATACGTGGAGTCCTGGCCCAGAAAGGTCCAAGTCCATTACTCCCACTCTGTGGTGAAGCGCGAGGGTCGCCGCAAGGTTAGCGGTTAACGTGGTCTTTCCAGTTCCGCCTTTGAAAGAGTGGACAGCTATGACTTTAGTCATCTTTATCCTTCTTCAACTGGTCTCTTACTGATTGGAAGAATTCCTGATTCTCTATCCGTCCTGCTTCTGACTTCACCGCTTCAAGGTCGATTTTCAATTTCGCATGCGTTACCTTATGTCTCCTGATAGCTAGGAAGCCTCCAGCCAGAATCGCAGCTATCAGTGCTGCGAGTATTCCGAAGTAGTAGAGGGGGAAGGAGACATTTCCACTTGGGGACCCGTTTGACGTCGACTGAACTGTAACAGCCGAGTTGGCGGTCGAAGTCTGGCCTCGGTTGTCTGTGACTATGACCGTAATCGTGTACGTCTTGGATGATGTTGATCCCGTCGAGTTGTAAGCGTGACTATCAGAGGTAGCAGCATAGCTCAAAGTGTCGATCTTTCCGTCACCCCAGTTGATACTCGTCGCGCTGATAGACCCGTCCGGGTCAGATGCACTTATCGTGAGCGTTACTGTTTGACCCGTGCTGGCGGTTGTTGTCGATGGCGTGAGGCTGACGGCTGGAGGCTGATCGGTAACTGTCACTTGGGAAGAAGTTGAAGCGGTAGAGCCACTATTGTCAGTAACTGTCACGGCAATTGTAAACGCACTCGATGTAGACGAGCCAGACAACGTGTAAGTGTGGCTGTCAGTGGTAACCGCACTTAGATTATCGATAGTCCCATCACCCCAGTCCACTCTTGTAGCCGTAACGGTCCCATCTGGGTCCGAGGCATTGATTGTGAGCGTTACGGTCTGACCTGGACTCGGCGTAGTCGGAGAAGGCGATGAAGTTACCGCGGGGGGCCGGTCTGTTATTGCGATTTGCGAGGAGGATGAAGACGAATACCCCCCGTTGTCCGTAACTGTGAGAGTTACAGTGTAATCTCCGGCGATGGCGTAGGTATGCGCGACAGTGGACCCAGAGCCCGATGTTGTGTCGCCGAAAGTCCACGACCAGGTGACAACTGTACCGTCGGGATCATAACTTCCCGTTCCGTCAAAGGTTATCGGAGTTCCCGTAGGCCCTGATGTGGTCGAAGGGGTGAAGGTGGCCACGGGCGGCTTGTCTTGTAAGGTTACAGCTTTCGTGGCTGAACCGGTGTTGGGAGGGTTGGGAGAATCTGATGCTTTGATTACGAGAGAGTAAAGCCCCCCGGGGTCAGAGGATTGTGGTGAGTAGCTCCCTACCCATTTCTGGATAGTAGTATCAAAGATGAATCCCGTTATGGTTCGATTGACTGGTGGAGAGCCGCTGTAGAGCAGATA
>WNGD01002807.1_pt1 | contig 18025 bp, 9 predicted proteins | sample 5400671 | NCBI WGS metagenome assembly WNGD01 (sample SAMN13153369, study PRJNA577476) | soil metagenome | isolation source: 40 cm soil or saprolite under grassland replicate 2 | place: USA:California | collected 2016-06-15
ACCGGAATGGAGCTTCAGATTTTGCTGCCCGTGATCAATGTGCCCTTTAGGGTGATCTACGCGATAAATCCGAATCGCCTTGACCGCAGTTTTGTTGGACCAACGACCGGGTCGCCGTTCGGTATCCATGAGAAGTTCACCGAATTCAAATTCACCGTGGGAAGGACTTTCTAACGGCAGAGAAGAGATTTTCGCCTTTACAACTTCTTACATTCGGAAGTCTGTTTTTTCGCCACCTTTCTCCCATCGCCCGGTCTGAATCTGGTCCGCCAAACTGAAATGAAGCAATACCAGTCATTGACCGGTTGCTTGAGCTTCGTTGTGCGTGCCACACCAACATGTTGTCATCGAATCTGCGGAATTGCTTGCCATGCTCGAGGCTTCCGGCAAGACGATGATTAGTGTAGAGTTTGAGGTCCGTCGCGCGTGGTGGGGTGGCTCTTTCACGTTTGACATTGTTGGCGTAGACGGAGATCGGTACGGGAGGTGGAGAACTGCTGATGGCGACATGGAGAGTACTGAGAAATCGCAGCACTATCCGAGCCCATTCAGTGATCGGTGCAACTAAATGGACAGCGTCTACGCTGCCTGGGGGAGCTTAGGCAAGAGCGCTTGCATGAGGATTGCGCTGCTGAATACACGCACGAATACGCTGTGTCGGCTGGCAGTGACTACGATTGTTCCCGGTCTAAGCATCAAAGCTTTTCACATGCGGCGCTTTTGGTGCCGCCTATGCGAGAGTGTCTCTAGCAGCTCACAATACCGTCGACCCATGTTCTCCCACTTGTAAGGCACATAGTCATCAGCGGCATCTTTGATCATCTGCGCCCTTTTTTCGGGACGTTTGTAAAGTTCAACCAGGGCCCTGGCGAAACTCTCTGGATTTTCGGGCTCGCATAGCACAATGGAACTTGGCCGGAACATTGAACGGATACCTATAGTATCGGAGGCTATTATTGGGATATGCATCCAACTGTATTCATACGCTTTTGTTGGCAGCACCAGCTCTTCAAAACCGTCGCGTCGATAAGGAATGATGCCTACATCTCCCATGACCACAAAATCGACAATCTGTTCGATAGGGGACATATGGCGGAACTCGACCGCCTCACTCAATTGCAGTTCTTTTACTAGATGCTTTAAATACGGTAGGAACTCGCCCTCTCCCTGGATTAGTAATCTCATCTGGGGCACCTCTCTGCGTGCCAGCGCCACAGCGCGAATGGCGGTATCAAGTCCGGTCCGTTTGGCGAATGTGCCGTGATAGATCACTGTGAAAGGACGGTTTTCAGGAATCTCCTTTGTTGTGGGAACCGATGGCCGCCGCGAAGTGGGGAAAATGCGCGGGTCGGCGCTGTTCAGTATAGTTGTCAGCTTTGCCGCCGGTACACCACGTTTGAGCAACAACTCCTCAAATGGCCAGCCCACAGTAATGACGTGGTCTGCGAATGCTGTCGAGATGCGTTCCTGAAAGTGTGCCAAATATTTTGCGAATGGCGCCAGGCGCCCCGACGCTTTGGCTGCCATTAACTCGGGGCAAACATCCTGCACTTCTAAGATGACTCTGGCGCCGAATAACTTCGGAACTAGCGCGGAAAACACGAGAAAATCAGGCATATTGTGGACATGGATCACATCATAAGCACGTTTGATGTGTAATCTCGTAACAGCGCAGCCTGCAAGGAACATGAACCAGCACCAGCTCAAGGTCGTTGCCGGTAAAGAGCGTCCAAAGCCGCGGTTCATGGGAACGCGGTACGTGCGTACCTCACTGCATACCTCAAATGGTCTTTGGTGAGATTGCCGAAGGCAGATCACGTCTACTTCATATCCCTCGTCAATCGCTGCCTGGGACATGCGATGTACCAAGGTATGACCTGGATATGAATCGTAGATTATCGAACAAACGCGCCCCGCTTTCATAAGAGACCCCCCTTTGTGCTCCAACTGGTTTTTTGGGAGCGAAGCCACACGTCGGCCTGTGAGGTTTTTGTGACTCATTATTTTGTGCTTCCCGCCTTGCTCGACAAAATCGTGAAGCGTCATAGGCATTGTCAGTTCCCAGAGTACATAATCAAACGCGATTTTCACGCCATCAAACGCGATTTTCACGCCGGATTTAAGTACAATTACAATGCGTTCTATCGAAGTACACTGGCGGGATTTTCGTCGAACCGTATGTGCGGATGATGGCGGACAGACTCCGGGCGTGCATCGACGATGCTCTAAAGACCCTGGTTCCTATTAGGTGATGGTGTGGAAGAGCCTTGTGCCAGGCGAAGCGATAGACTAGCGAGGCATAAATTCAAGCTGGTCAATCAAGCCGTCGATGTTTGGCCTGTTCACGTCACGGTCTCGGACGCCACTACTGCACGATTTCTACCGCTACTTGCTCCCGACGAGCTAGCTAGAGCTGCTCGGTTCCGTTTCGACAATCTTCGAAATTCGTTCATCTTTGCACGTGGTGTTCTTCGAGTATTGCTAGGACGCTACTTGAACATGCCTCCTGCCAACATCACGTTTAGCTATGGCCCAATGGGAAAACCTAGCATTACGCAGCCATTGGACATCAGGTTTAATGCTTCGCATTCTGGCGACTTGGCATTATTCGCATTTACGATCGGTTGCGAGGTCGGCATCGATTTAGAAGAGATACGACCCCTTCAGGACATACATGAAATTGCTAACCGGTACTTCTGTTCCGAAGAAGCAACGGAGCTTATGTCGCTGCCCGAGGAGGATCGTGAGCGTGCGTTTTTCTTATGCTGGACCCGGAAGGAAGCTTACATCAAAGCGGTCGGAGACGGCCTGTCCGTGCCGCTTGACAGCTTTCGCGTTACATTGCAAGTCGGCGAGCCTGCGCGTTTCGTTCACATAGCACACGACAAAGACGCGGCCAAGGCTTGGATGTTGCACAACATCGAACTGCTGTCGCATTACGCGGCAGCACTAGCCTATATGGAGGCGCCACGCCCTGTTAACGTTCTCTCGCTGGCCGAGCCCGCCGAATTGGTCGAGCTTCTATGAATTCGACCACGACATTTGGCCTTTCGGGGTTGGCCCGTCTACTGATTGTTACATTCTGCAGACAAGACGTTACAGTTTCCGCTAGCAATCGACAGAACGGTTCGACGAGCATGCCCTTTGGGCAGTTGGGCAGTTCACGAACTTCCAGACCCTCTGGCACAATTTTGTCCCATCCCAAAGCTGGACTCGAATGACCCAAGAAATGTCCTTTTTCCTTTATGACGGTAACTCTGCCACTATACGGCCGTGGGATATAGCGATCCAACGCCTGATCATTGGCCTTCGCCACAACTAAATAGGGATAACTGTTCCGGGTTTTCCGTCCCAGCGCGCCCCGGAGAGCGTGATAGGCAGCGTGCAGCCTGATCTTGAACCGTTCCAGTTCGGTCTCAACTTTCTCTCTTAAAAAATTCTTGCCGTCCTCCAATGGAATCGAAACGAAGTTAGCGCCGTGAAACCACAGAGACTGTAAGAAGTGCACGGCGCCTTTCATAAAAAATGAGCTGGAAGCAGCCTGGTTATAAGTAGCGAGCATGAGTACAAGGCCCACTGTCTCTCCCATTGCGCGTAATTGTTGTGCCATTTCGAAAGCTATAGTTCCTCCCAGACAGTAGCCCCCAAGGGAATATGGACCGTGCGGCTGTACGGTCATTACCTCCTTGATGTACTGGGATGCCATTTCTTCCAGAGTGGCGTTAACAGATCCATCGCCATTCAGACCTTTTGATTGCAGACCATAAACCGGCTGATCCGGCCCCAGATATTGAGTCAGTCGCCCGTACAGTAAAACGTTGCCTTCTGCACCGTGAACCAAAAACAGGGGAGATCGCTGTCCGGCGGGTTGTATAGGCACAAGCGACGCCCAGGAAGGGGTCCAGCCGTCCCTGCGCAACAGCTCTGCGAAGGACTCCACGGTCGAAGCTTGAAAAAGCGTCGCCAACGGAAGGGTTTTGCCGGCCAGTTTTCCGACTTCTGTCAACATTTGGACCGCAGCAAACGAATGGCCACCAAGCTCAAAAAAATTGTCGCGCAGGCCCACGCGCTTTACTTTCAAGACCTTTGCCCAAACCTGGGCCAGCGCTTGTTCGAGAGGATCCTGAGGCAAAATAAATTCTCTGTGAACCTCGGTGTCTGGTCCGGCCGGAGCTGGCAATGCCTTGCGGTCGATCTTACCGTTGGGCGTCAGCGGTAGCTTGTCCATGGGAACAAAGGCTGACGGGACCATGTAGTCCGGCAAGGCTTTCCCAAGATGTCTACGCAAATCGGGCAGGTGGGGAACCGCGCCTGGCCGCAACTCGAAATAAGCCACCAGCCGTTTGTCCCCCTGGCTGTCCTCTCGCGCAACCACCACGCACTGCCCCACGGTCTCGTGTTTGGAAAGTGCAGCTTCAATCTCGCCTAACTCGATGCGAAATCCGCGCACCTTCACCTGATGATCGATACGTCCCAGGCATTCGAGGTAGGGTCCAGGAACCCAGCGCGCCACATCTCCTGTGCGATAGAGTCGCGCGCCAGGCTCAAAGGGGCTTTTGACGAAGCGCTGGTGAGTCAAGTCGGGACGGCGCATGTAGCCGCGCGCCAAGCCGGCACCACCGATGTACAGCTCGCCGACGGCACCCACGGGAACAGGATTGCGGTGCGCATCGAGCACGAACGTCTGTGTGTTGGAGATCGGACGGCCGATAGGAATTGGACCGTCGGCGGAGGTGACGCGGTGTACGGTCGACCAGATGGTCGTTTCTGTCGGGCCGTACACATTCCACAACTCCATGCAGCGCGGAAGAAGTTCTTTTGCCAGATCGCGCGGCAGCGATTCGCCTCCGCAGAGAATCTTGAGACTTGACGAACCTCTCCATCCGACATCGACCAGTCCCCGCCATGTGACCGGTGTAGCTTGCATCACGCTGCAATGCGAGTCGCGTATTCGTTTCCTCAAACGCAGGGGATCACGTGCGTCATTGTAGCTCGCGATCACTACTCTTCCACCGCTTATGAGGGGAAGGTAAAGCTCCAGTCCGGCGATATCGAAAGATAGTGTGGTTACCGCCAGCATCGTATCCTTTGCGGTGAAGCCCGGTTCGCGCTGCATCGAAAGGAGTAAATTAATGAGCGCGCTGTGCTGGATCTCTACACCATTCGGCTTGCCGGTCGAACCTGAGGTGTACAGCACATAGGCGAGCCTTTCCGGTTTCGCGCCGGCCAGGGTTTGAGGATCGGTGCTTTCCTTGGCGATACTCTCCCAATCGGAGTCCAGACGGATGATCAATTCCGGCCGGATCCGCAGCCGTTCCTCAAGTCGGCGATGTGTGACCAGCACACGAATCCCGCTGTCTTCCAGCATGTAGGCAAGACGGTCTTCCGGAAAAGAAGGGTCCAGCGGTACATAGGCGCCTCCAGCCTTCATAATCCCCAGAAGGCCAACGAGCATATCCAACGAGCGCTCCACGGCAAGTCCGACGAGTACATTCGGCCCAATACCGACTCTTTTCAGGCGATGCGCGAGCTGCGTGGTGCGACAGCTGAGTTCGCCGTACGTCATGTGCTCGTTTCCAAACGCCGCAGCCTCAGCCTCCGGCATCTCTTGTGCACGAGCTTCAAACCACTCGATCAACGTCTTCTCCTGCGGAAAGTCAATGTAAGTATTATTCCGCTCAATAACTAGGTCTTTGCGTTCAGCCTCGGGCAGCAGAGGTAGTTGGCCCACCGCCTCCGTGGGGTTCGTTGCAATGCCTTGCAGCAGAGTTTCGTAGTACTTCAGCCACCGTTCAATCGTGGCGGCGTCAAACAAGTCGGTGTTGTAGGTGCACAGAATGGAAAGCCCGTGAGACTTCTCGATGAGATTGAAGAATAGGTCAAAATGGAGCGCCCGCTTCGGGTTTCCCTCGCATGCAAACTCGACACCTGCAAATCTTGTGTCACTCGTATCTCGATCGACGTTGAAATAGACATCAACGAGAGGCGGCCGGCTCAGGTTGCGGGATATATCGAGATGCTGGACGATGCTCCCAAGTGAGGATTGGTGGTGATCAGAGGCATCCAACACGCTTTTTTTCACCGCCGCCACGTTTTCCAGGAAGCTCGCCTCCGCGTTGAGGCGCGTGCGAATAGGCAGAGTATTTACGCACTGTCCTACTAGGCGATTCTTTCCCGTTCTAGCTTGACCCGCAAAGGCGAGGGCAACAACGAGATCGGTTTCGCCCGTCAATCGGTAAAGCAAGCATTTCAGCGCCGCCATCAAAACGATTACCAGGGAGGTGCGCTGCTGCCCGGCAATGCGCTTGAGTGATTCTTGAACGGAGGCGTCTACGATCCACGCCCGGGCAGCCGCCTTTGCGGACCGGATCGGCGGACGGGGCCGGTCAATCGGAAGCTCAAGCGGCGGCGGCAGTTCGCGAAATTGTTCGCGCCAGAATGCTATGGCAAGTCGTGCTTCAGGGCTGTCGGCTTGTTCTGCCAAGGCATATTCTCGGAAAGAAGCTGGCGCCGGCAAAACCGGCTGAATTCCTTGCTTCAAGGCAGAGTAGATGGTGCCCAATTCGCCGATCAGGACTCCGACCGACCAGCCGTCGCAAACGATGTGATGTGCGGTCCAGGTCACCACATGCCGATCGTCCGATAGGGAAGCAATTCTTACACGCAATAAAGGGCCAGCCAGAAGGTCAAACGGTTCGGCCACTTCTTGTCTAAACATTGCAGCCAGTTCACGGTCTTGATCATCCTTAACGCTACCTCTCAAATCGAGGTAAGGCACGTCGAGCTTGCCGCCCAATTTTATTTGTTGCCACTGGCCGTCTGCGCTGATGCTCGCGAGGAGGATGGGATGCCGCTGCGCCAATTGGGCGATCGCCGCCCGGAACGCCTCCACATCTAATGCCCCACGAAATTCGAACCGCAGCGACTCGTTATAGGCCACTGCTGCCTCGCCGCCCATGTTTGCGGCCAGCCAGACTTCCCTCTGTGATTCAGTCAAAGGGAATACATCACTGAGTCCGGACGGTTGCGCGGCTGCCGTGAAGGCAGGCTCGCCACCGGCAGGCGTTTCGGCAAGCGGAGCTGAATGCATCACAATGGCCGTACGTCGGGAACCCGCAGTGGCCGGGAGAAATTCTCCAGCGCACATGTCCGATAAGCTTTCGCGGAACGCGGCGGTCAAGCGGGCGAAGTCATCTTCCGTATGCGCCGTCGTAATGACAAGAGCGCGGTTTTCCCAGATATGAATACCGCGCTCGCGGAGCAAATAGAAAAGTAATCCCGCCAACCGATGCTCCGGCGGGAAACCGAGATGCATGAAGGAGCCGAACTGCGTCAAATGGTAGGGTGCCTTAAACTCGTCGATGACGCTCCGGAGTTCGTTGGCAAGCCTCTCCGTTCGATCGTTCAGCCGCTGCTGAAGTTTCGGGCCTTCCTCTTTAAGGTGTGTCAAGACCGCCTTTGCAGCGGCGAGCACCAGCGGATGTCGCACAAAAGTTCCTGCGAAGAAAGTGACGCCGACTTCGGGGAATGAAGTATCGCCGTATTGCCACTGCCCACCGTCCAGGGAATCCATGAATTTCGCGTTGCCTGCAACCAGCCCGATCGGGAGTCCCCCACCAATAACTTTTCCGTAGGTGGCCAGATCGGCACGTATGCCAAAATACGCTTGTGCCCCACCAGGGTGTAGGCGGAAACCCGTCACGACCTCGTCGAAGATCAGCGCCGAGCCCGTTTGCTCAGTGACTCGCCGCAGATCCTGCAAGAATCCCCACGGCACCAAATCAAGCCTTCGGCCCTGCACCGGTTCCACCAGCACCGCCGCGATTTCCGATCCACGCGCCCGAACAATCTCGAGCGATTCCGGATTCCCGTAATCGAGTACGATCACCTGAGCCAGGGCGCTGCCGGGAATCCCCGGAGCAATCGGCACAGTGTGACCGCCCTGGTTGGCTGTGACGGGACGGAACAGCACTTCGTCGAAGACGCCATGGTAGGAGCCAGCAAACACGACAATCTTCTCGCGTCCGGTAACCGTGCGCGCGGCGCGGATGGCTGCCATTACGGCTTCCGAACCGGTATTGGCAAAAACGACGCGTTGCATTCCGGTGAACTCCTTCACCAGGGCGGCAACTTCGCCGGCTAGCGGCTGAATCGGCCCGATTTCAAAGCCCCGTTCCAGTTGTTCGCGGACAGCTTGGACCACAAATGGCGGCCGATGGCCGAACAGGGTGGCGCCGAAGCCCATCACAAAATCGACGTATTCATTTCCGTCGATATCCCAGATCTTCGATCCATCCGATCGTGTCGTGGCGAAGGGGTACACCATCTCCTTCCAGATCTGCTTGAATCCCGCCACAGATCGTGGATCCGCCAGAGCCGGCCGGTTTTGCATGGCAAGTTTTTTTGAACCGGCGGTGCGCACCGTGTAACGGGCAATCATCGCGTCCAGAGCGCGCGTTTGGTTCGAAGACAGTACCATATCGATGCCACGGGAAATCGGCTTGAAAGGCCCATGCGATTTGATTTCCGACGCGGACGATGCCGAAGTAGCCGGGGTTGCCAGGGGTTCAGAAGCCGGAGAGGAAATGGGTTGGCGGCCCAGCAGTTGGAGCACCTGATTAGTAAGTTGTTGTTGCTGCCGCAATAGTTCTTCCAACACGGTACCTTGAGAGCTAGTAACCGCAGGTGTGGACGCTGGAGACGAGAGCGGCGTAGCAGGTTTTTCAGTGAACGCTTCCGGCGGCAGCGTAGCGGCCAGGTGAGATACGACGGCGTCGAGCGAGCTCAATTCCTCCATCAACTGCCGGAAGCTGATCGAGATGCCGAATTTTCGTTGGAACAAATGTGCGGCCTGGGTAAGTAAAAGAGAATCCAAGCCCAATTCCAGGAAATTCGCGCAGGGCTCAACGTCAGAGAAGTCGCGGCCAGAAAGCTCCTGCAACAACGAACGAGCGGCTGCAAGCAGACGGTCCTTTCGAAGAATTTCCGTCTTTGTCTCCGCTGCTGACACGGCGACGTCCTGAGAATGCCGCGGCGGCTGCATTTCACCGGAGCACGGTGTCAGCGACGTATTCTTTCCGCCATTCATCGCTACCGGTGAAGCCGGCGAAAGACGTTCCACTGTGTCGGCTGGCTCCGGCCAGTAACGCGTGGGCTGGAATGGATAGGTGGGCAGGACGGTGCGGCGTCGCCGCTCGTTCGCATAAAATTCGTTCCAGTCCACGGCAAAACCGGCCATCCAAAGCCGTCCCAACGTCTCAAGAATGCCTCGTGGTTCCTGAACGCCTGTCAGCGGCAATGATGCGAGCACTATTTGTTCAGCCGGCTTGGCCGGATGTTGCCGCGCCAGCGCGCTTAAAGTTTGGCCGGGGCCGACTTCTAGCAGAATATTTGCCCCATCTTTCATGAGTTCCGCAATTCCCTCGGCGAAGCGCACAGTCTGTCGCACATGACCGGCCCAGTACTCGGTCTTCTGGGCTTCCGCAGCAGTGATCCAACGAGCGGTGACGTTGGAAACGTACGGAATCTGCGGTTTGTTGAGCTTCACTTGGCGAAGCAACTCAGTGAACGGCGCAAGCACAGGCTCCATCATCTGCGAATGGAACGCATGTGAAGTGTGCAAGCGCCGGGTCATTACTTCACGGGAAGCGAGATTCTTTTCGAGAGCCGCAATGGCATCATGCGGTCCGGCCACCACACACAGAGTCGGCGAGTTGATCGCGGCGATTTCCAAATGCCCGTGATTGAGCAAAGGCAAAAGTTCTTTCTCCGGTAACCTGACCGAAAGCATCGCTCCGCCCGGCTGCCGCTGAACTAATGCACCGCGGCGCGCTACGAGCAAAAGCGCATCTTCGAGTGCAAATACGCCGGCCAGGCACCCAGCCACATACTCTCCGACGCTGTGGCCGATCATCGCCGCCGGCTTGACGCCCCAGGACATCCAGAGTTTCGCAAGTGCGTACTCCGTCACAAACAGGGCCGGTTGCGTAAACTGCGTTTGCACGAGCAGTTGTTCCGCCTCTTTTTCCGATCCATTAGCGGGAAACAGGATCGCGCGCAGATCAGCTTGCAGGATTGGGCGAAGGTATTCGGCGCAACGATCTACCTCGGCGCGGAACACAGGCTCGGAGTGATAGAGTTCGGCGCCCATTCCCGGGTATTGAGAGCCCTGTCCAGGGAACATGAAGACGACAGGGGGCTCCCTGAGTTGCTGTTGGTGCGTGAAAACGCGCTTGGGATCGTTCGCTTCGAGCGCAGCAGCGCCGGCGGCGGGATCTTGACAAGCTACGATGCGACGGTGAGCGAACTCGCTCCGGCCCGTTTGCAATGTGAAAGCGGCATCCGCCAGTTCCCGCGAGGCCTCGGCGCCATCGGAGTGACACGCGATGTGCTTCAGGTGATGAGACAGATTTGAGGTCGCTCGATCCAACGCATCAACCGTTTTGGCGGACAGCACCAGCAACTGCCAGGGACGCGAGGGACCGGGCGGCGGCAATTCTGGCGCCTCCTCGAGAACAACGTGCGCGTTGGTTCCTCCCATGCCGAAAGAACTCACGCCGGCCCGGAGTGGAACACCGGGCTTGGTCTTCCATTCCTGTAGTGCGGCATTGACATAGAACGGGGTGTTTTCGATATCGAGTTTCGGGTTTGCCTTCGTGAAATGAAGACTCGGTGGAATTTTCTTATGGTGAAGCGCGAGTGCCGTCTTGATCAGGCCGGTCACACCTGCCGTCGCATCCAAGTGACCCAGGTTCGATTTGACGGAGCCGATCGCGCAAAACTGTTTGGCCTGTGTCCCCAGGCGGAACGCTTTCGTCAGTGCTGCCACTTCGATCGGATCGCCCAGCGGCGTGGCTGTGCCGTGGGCCTCCACGTAGGTGATCGTCTCAGGATCGACCCCGGCCAGCGCGTGCGCCATGGCGATGACTTCTGCCTGGCCCTCGACACCGGGCGCGCTAAAACTCACGCGCTGCGATCCGTCGTTGTTCAGCGCGGCGCCTTTGATCACGGCGTAAATTTGGTCGCCGTCATTCACTGCGTCCGCCAGACGCTTGAGGACGACTACACCCACACCATTGGCGGATACGGTTCCCGCAGCGTGCGCGTCGAATGTACGCGTGTGCCCGTCAGGCGACCTGATGTTGCCTTCTTGGTAGTAATAACCGCGTACTTGCGGAACCCGTACCGACGCAGCACCGGCAAGCGCCATATCACACTGATACGTCAGCAGTGATTGGCAGGCTTGGCAGACGGCCACAAGTGACGTCGAACATGCCGTACCCACATTGACCGCCAACCCCCTGAGGCCGATGGTATACGCGACCCGTGTCGCAAGATAATCCCTTTCATTACCGAACATGACAAGGTCAGCCCCGACCATCTCCACGAGATCGGGCCGCTTGCTCAGAACGTTCAGGGAATAGCTGTTAGGCGAGGCACCTGCAAACACGCCAACCGCACAGCGCATCTGGTTGGGAGCATAGCCCGCGCGCTCCAGCGCCGCCCAGCAGACCTCGAGAAACAGCCGCTGCTGTGGGTCCATCACTTCGGCTTCTTTGGGACGTACGCCGAAGAACGCGGCGTCGAAGCAATCTGCGTTTTTGAGAACGCCGCGGGCCGGGACGTATGGACCGCGGCGCCTGAGCTCGGCGACGTCCAATCCCGACCTGGCAAGTTCCTCGTCGCTAAAAAAGGAAATACCCTCCTTGCCCGCAACCAGGTTTGCCCATAATTCCCCGACGCTTCCGGCACCGGGAAATCGTCCGGCCATCCCGATGATTGCGATGCCTTCGTACTTCTCTTCACCCATACGGCTATTTCTTTGCCTTCGCGCGCAGCTGAGCCAGCGCCTGTTTTTGCTGCAGCGCACGGTCGCGCCATTGTCCATTGGTCTTGGCGGCCGGACCGTCGAACTGGCTCAGGTGGCACGCAAGTGAGCGAATGGTTGGATGCTCAAAGAGCGTCACGATGGGAAATTCAGTCCTCAACATTTCGCGCAACCGGGCGTGCACCCGCACAAGCAGCAGGGAATGACCTCCCATATCGAAAAAATGTTCTTCGATGCTAACGTGCTCCAGCCCTAGAACCTTTTGCCAAACGTTTGCAATCTTGCGCTCCATCTCGGTTTGCGGCGGCACAAAACGCCGGTCCAGTTCAGGTTGTTGCTTCTCGGGAGCCGGTAGTGCCTTCCGGTCCACTTTGCCGCTGGCGGTGAGAGGCAGCTTTTCCAAAAAAACGAACGCCGCTGGCACCATGTATTCCGGCAACTTCTTCTTGAGATGTTCCCGCAAGGCTCTCACTTCGGGCGTCGGTTGGCGCGTAATCAGATACGCCACCAAACGCTTCTCGCCCGGCACCTCTTGCTGTGCAATCACCACCGCCTCTCGCACGGCAGGATGCTGACTGAGCACCGTTTCGATCTCGCCGAGCTCGATGCGGAAGCCCCGGATCTTTACCTGATGGTCAATACGCCCTAAATATTCAATGTTCCCGTCATGCAGGAAGCGCGCCAAGTCTCCCGTCTTGTAAAGACGCGCTCCGGCGTTCCCACTGAACGGATCGGATATAAATTTCTCCGCCGTCATCTCCGGCCGCTTCAAATAACCTCGCGCCAGTCCGACTCCGCCGATGTGCAATTCACCCGCGATTCCAACCGGGACCGGCTGCAGGTATTTGTCGAGGATGTAGATCTGCGTGTTCCAGATCGGTCTTCCAATAGGCACAATCGAAAGCCCGCCGTTCGGCGTGCACTGCCAGTAGGTCACGTCAACCGCTGCTTCGGTTGGCCCGTAGAGGTTGTGCAGTTCCGCTCCCAGACGCTGGAAAAAGCGTTCTTGCAAATCGAATGGCAGTGCCTCTCCGCTGCAGAACACACGCCGCAAACTTCTGCAACCCTCGACTCCTTCGGATTCCAGAAAAATACGCAGCATCGAGGGAACAAAATGCATGGTTGTAATCTTCTGCTCTCGGATCACGTTTACGAGATAGTCTGGATGTTGATGTCCCTCAGGCCGTGCTACAACGAGACACGCGCCCGTCATCAGTGGCCAAAAGAATTCCCAGACGGAAACATCGAAACTATAGGGAGTCTTTTGCAAGACTCGGTCGGTTCCGTCGAGCCTGTAGGCGCCCTGCATCCACAGCAGCCGATTGACCACACCCGCATGCTCGTTCGGAACACCCTTCGGTTTTCCAGTCGAGCCGCTGGTGTAAATGACGTACGCGAGATTTTCCGGCGTACATGTCTGCGGTGGGTTGGTATCCGGCTCACGGTCCAGAGACGCCTTGTCCGTGTCAAAACACACGACCTTGGACCTGTGTTCGGGCAAATGCGGCATAAGCGTCGATTGCGTCAACAGCACGGGGGCGTCGGCGTCGTCTAGCATGAATGCCAGTCGATCCTTCGGATAGCCTGGGTCGAGCGGCAGATAGGCACCACCTGCTTTCAGGATGCCGAGCAGCCCCACGACCATCTCTACTGAGCGCTCCAGAAAAACTGCTACAGCCACATCCGGTCCGATGCCGAGCTTTTTGAGGTGGTGCGCGACTTGGTTGGCGCGGCGGTCGAGTTCGCGGTAGGTTAGACTGTCGCCTTCAAATGTCACGGCATGAGCGTCCGGCGTTTTCTCTACCTGGGCCTCGATCCATTCGTGGAGTGTTGGCCCCTTCGGAACATCCAAGCTTGTCTTGTTCCAGTCGATGGTCAACTCTTGACGTTCGGCTTCCGTAAGGAGGGGCAGTCTACCCAGGGTTTCCGCAGGGTTTGCAACGATGCCCTCCAGCAATCGACGCAAGTGTCCCAACAACCGCGGGATTGCGTCATCATCCAAACGGCGACGGTCGAATTCGATTTTGAAGCTTAGTTCTTGACCGTCATAAGCCAACAGCCGGATCGGAAAATCGGTAAGTCGGTGTAGCTCGACTTGCCGCGTTGTCCACGCTCCGCCCAGGGAACGCATCGCCGAGTCCAGCCGGTAGTTTTCAAAGACCAGCAGCGTTTCGAATAACGGCTGCGTCGGCGGTACTTGGCTGGCCGCCTTGACCTGAACTAATGGAGTGTGCTCATAGGGCCGCATCTGCAGCCATTGCTGCCGTGCAGCTTTGAAGACGGCCAGCGCCGCATCATCACTACTCAACTTAATGCGGACCGGCAGCGTATTGATAAACAAACCGATCATTTCGTCGGCGCCCGCCACCGTGGACTTGCGGCACGCCCGCGTAGCGCCGAACACAATGTCCTCTTCGCCGGAATAGCGATGGAGTAAGATCGCCCACGCGCCCATGACCAGCGCGTTGAGAGTAAGCCCATACTCTTTTGCGAACACTCGCAGTCGAACGGTCAGTGCGGAATCCAAAATCTCCCATGCTTCGCCCTGTTGATACAGCGATCCTTGCGCTGGTACATGCCGGTCGATCACCAGGGGTGTGGGTGCAGCAAATCCATTCAACAGTTCCTTCCAGTAAGATCTTGCTTCGGTGGGACTCTCTTGCTGTAGCCAGTCGATATACCGGCGATAGGGGACCGGCGTTGCACGGGCGTTTATTTCGCTGTGCGCCAATTCAGCGTAAGCCTCAAACACTTCTCGCAAAAGCATCGGATAGCAGCGGCCGTCCAGCAATGCGTGGTGAAACGTCCAGACGAAACAGAAAGATGCCTCACCCCACTGAAACAGGGTGAGCCGAAGCATCGGAGCGCTGTCGAGTTCAAATCCACGGAGACGATCCGATTTCAAAAACGATGCAAGCCGTTCGTGCTGGTCGTAGTCGGAAAGGTGACGCGCGTCCTCGACCACGAACGGCACGGATACTTGGGCCAGAATTTCTTGCTCTGGCTGTTCAAGCCCTTCCCAAACAAATCGGGCGCGCAAGATGTCGTGCCGCTGCACCAGCCACTGCCAGGCGCGCTCCAAACGGGTGGTGTCAATCCGCTCCGGAAGCTGGACAACCAACTGTTGGATGTCAACCCCGGAGTGCGGCTCCATTAAATGATGGAACAGCATCCCCTGCTGCATAGGCGAAAGCGGAAAGTTGTCGACAACCAGATTTCTACTCATGCACGAAACTCCCGGCGACAGCTATGGACCAGTCTCGGGCTGGTGCACGCCACGGTGCTCCCACACCGATTCGCGCTGCATTGCAGTCGATCCCTGGTTTCATCGTTGACTTCAATCCACCTTTGCCTTTTCTTTGGCTTGGCCTTTGTCGTAGGAATTACGACACCTTATCTGGAGATGAGACTGTAGGTAAAAATCTCTTACGTCGGCATCAAGGTGTGTGGCATCAAGGTGGTATCACCGTCCAGCGGGCAAGCGTACCACGACTCCCCATTTGTGAGGATTTCGTGCAAAGCGCGATCCCTCGCCTTGAAGAAATAGGGGGACGCAGGATAATCCCTTGAATAGGGCTTCCCCTGCAGGAAGACTTGTCTCACAAACTTCGGGAACCCCAGGACTTCATAAGTGTGACATCCGTAGTCCATAGCAAGCTGGTAGCCCCTCGCCACAAGGCTGCTGGCAATCTCTGGGTCGTCGCCGTCAACTATCATGTCTCCCAGGTTGCAACGGCGCAAACCAGGTGGATCTGTTTCTCTTCGGAAAATGGCATAACCCACCAAGCGGCCATGTGATTCGCAACGGAATACATTGGTCTCCTTCCGGCTCCGCGGAAGAGTGAAGTGCCATCGCAGCGTTGCAGGATCACGGTCCGCTAGCAGGCGAGGTTTTTCGGCCAGTTTTCTCCGCCATAGAGCTTCAAAGTCATCCCCGATCTCGGACACAGCGATCTCGGTGATTTTGAACTTACTCGAAGCACGCCTAGGACGTCGCCTGCGGACGATTGTCTCCGCACGCAACCCAAGGGAGCCCAGCATCCCTCCCAGGGTTCGTATCCGGCCTGTTGCGCCCAATTTCCACACCACCGCATCGGCGAAATGGCGAGCATCAAGGACCCAGAATAGAACGGTGGAATAGTTTTCCTGCGGCAAGCTTTCCACTTGCAAAGCTTTCGCCAATCGTCCTAGAGACTCGACCGTTGGGCAGCTAGCATCGGCTGTCGTGCTTAAGAAAAGGTCGATGTTCGGCTGGCCGTAGAACGATGCAGCGAGGTCCTTGCTGAATACCTGATAAGCGGGCTCAACCGCAAAGCCTGAGGCAGCGGCCGCGAGCAACGGTCTGTCTCCAAAGTGGTAGAGGAGTGGAATACTGCCCAAATACCCGACAAGCTTGCTATGCGCTTCGAGCACCCATCCCATGGGAAGAGGTGATTTCGCAAACCGTAGGGCAGGACTGTTTCGCCATAACCGGTCCCAGTTGTCTAAGGAGTCAGGGGACAAGTCCAAAAGCTTCCTCAGCCTGGCGACGGCCGCGAAATCGTTGAATCGCAGCTCCCGTAGGGTCACGCTGGTTGCCCCATCTCGGCGCGTGACCGCTGTCGCAGGTACGTCTTGGTTCCGAGAAGATCGCCGGGCTCTTATCACCTTAAGCAGAACCGAACCAAATTTTTCCTCAATCATTGGCATAACAATCGTGTCTTTGCTTTATGAACTTTGATTTTCAATGCGGTGGAATCAGGAAATCGTGTGTTTCGAGAGTCTGGAAGATCAGAAAGAGTCGAAGATCAGTACTGAAGTGATCCGATCAACCCGCCAAACTGACTGTTGCCAGTGCCCCAGACCTTAGCAAGGCGGAAAATCTACGTATCGCTCTGAACGCTTAGGCTACCGCCGTCCCCAGTCCCAGTCGGAAGACTTGCCTACCGAAAACTGCAGCACACTAACGAAGATTTTAACTCTTAAGAGTTAATTCTTAAGAGTTAACTCTTAATGGACGCGGAGTATATACCTTTTTTCAATTATGTCAAGACTCCTGACTCGAAGACAATTTCGTAACACGTTAGTTTCGGGCGGTAAAGGCCGCGCAATCCGTGTAGTAAGCAAAGGGGGTAAAAAATGGAAAGCACGATAGCTACAGCCCAATTCATCGGTAACACCTCCTGATCTCAGTGTAGCGACCGACGGGCATCGGTATTCGCTCACGGCTTCCGCGTCGGGCGCACGATGATTTCGCTGATAAAACTGTTCGGCTCCTGGGTCACAATTGCGCGCACGGCATGGGCAATATCTTCGGGCCGCAGCATTCTGTCGCGTGCTTTGCCGGCGGTCTCGGTGGGAGAGAAACTTGTGTCGGTTGAACCTGGACAGATCAGGGACACGCGTATTCCCTGCTCTCGAACCTCTTCGGCGAGGGACTCGGTGAACCCGACAACGCCGAATTTTGAGGCGCAGTAGACAGCGCGGGTGGCCGAACCGACCTTACCGGCGATGGAAGCGATATTGACGATAAGTCCCGTTTTGCGTTCGATCATGGAAGGCAGTACGAAACGGCACGCAAAAAAGATCGAGCGCAAATTCGTCTCGATGAGAGTCTCGAAATCTTCATCTTTAAAATCGACGACCGGCCCGAAAATGCCCAGGCCCGCGGCATTGACCAGGATGTCGACGGGGCCCACTGCGGCCGTCACCTGCTCGAAAAGTCTTTCAAGCTCCTGTTTCTTTCGAACATCCGTAGGGATCACACTTGTGGACGAGCCGATGAGGCGTGCCGTAGCTTCAAGTTCGGGTCGGCTTCGAGCCGCCAGCACCACCTGCGCCCCGAGATGCCCAAACTCAATGGCAATGGCGCGGCCGATGCCTCGTCCCGCGCCGGTAACAACAGCAACCTGATTTCGAATACCAACCATCCGTCAATCTCCCGTTTCTAAGTCCCGCTGCGGATAACGGCGACTTCCTGATCCTTGTACTGCAACTGATACAACTTGTAATAAATGCCGCGCTGGGCAAGCAACTGCTGATGCGTGCCGATCTCCCGCACGCGTCCCTTGTGCATAACGATGATCTTATCGCAGCGCTGAATCGTGGACAGGCGATGCGCGATGATGATTGAAGTGCGGTCCCGCATCAGGCGATCGATCGCCTGCCGGATCTGAAGCTCGGTTTCCGTATCGACACTCGACGTCGCCTCGTCCAGGA
>WNGD01002808.1_pt1 | contig 18024 bp, 16 predicted proteins | sample 5400671 | NCBI WGS metagenome assembly WNGD01 (sample SAMN13153369, study PRJNA577476) | soil metagenome | isolation source: 40 cm soil or saprolite under grassland replicate 2 | place: USA:California | collected 2016-06-15
TTCGTTCTATGTGTGATTTTTGTATTGCAAATGGGATAGCATGAGGTACGGATAAATTGGATTGAATTTCTTGCTATATTTGCTGTAGTTGGGCACAAAGGTAGTATTGAGATCCAAAAACTAGACAGCATAGAAACATAAAAAGGATCGGAGCACATTCTGCATCCGTCTCCAGATATGGCGAATTCAAGTCTATTTCATCCGATATACATAAAATTTGTTCCGTAGAAGGAATCTAAATAGCATGATTTAATTTAAATGCAGTCGATATAGATGATCTGGTACTTTTGGGACAGCAGGAAAATAAGAAGAGTTCGAGCCGAAGTAAAATATCCGGTCAACTAGTTCATACACCTTTCAGCCCAGACCAAACCGTCATGAACCAAAATGTGAAGTATCAACCAAACTGACACGGAATAACAAATGACAAATGAGGATAGGCGCAGTTTGATCATGTCACTATATTTCGAGCATCATTCTGTAGTTAAGAATTAAGCGAGGCTGAGGCATATGACCACGAACAGGCAGGCCCTATAACTTTATTTTTGGGCGCTATAACCTCCGTGTCTCGTGAGGTTGAAATTTGTTTTTCGTGTTAAGCATGTTGATTCGTCGACAAAAACGTACATTTTCTCGCTACCAGCATGGTTCAGGTCCTCTATTCTACACCCTTTCTTACCCCTACTCGTCGAGATGAGCCTTATTCACCGGATATAGTATACGTCAAATCCGGGTAATAACTCAAATGCACGTTGAATAGTATGGGTTGTTTTAAATATCCTCAATATACGATATTTTACGTATGGAAGAGCAGGAAGGTAAGAATAGAGTTCGAGCTGAAGTGAAATTTCCACTCATACTGGTTCACACACCTTTCGGTTTGAACTTTTTTGATAAGGTAGCAAAGACAAAAGTTGCAAGAATCTATGCTAAGTTTAACATTTACCTCATGCCACTTATTACTGCATTAGGTATATTTCTAATAGTTACCTCTCTGATATTCATATCTTCGAACGCAGCAGCGAGAGCTGGTCAACGCGATCTTGGTCTACAATCTAATTTGCTTATTCCAGGATTGAATCCATATCTTCCGTGGACATACGGGTGGATTGCACTGGTGGTCACTATTGTAGTCCATGAGGCAGGCCATGGCATTGTCGCTCGAGTTCATAATACTAGAGTAGACTCTACCGGACTTCTTCTTATTTTAGGAATCCCTATTGGCGCATTTGTTAATATCTCGCAAGAGGAGTTAGGGAAAAGCACACTAAAACAAAAAAGTGCGATTTTAACTGCAGGTCCACTAAACAATATGATACTCGTTGCAGTGTGTTTGATTGGCCTTTTTTTTGTTGTCTCTACTCTTACCCCTCTTCCAACGAAGAGTGGACCTCAATATGGGATTCTAGTTATGGGTGTAGGAGATCACACTCTGGCGGGTTCGATTGGGTTATCGAAAGGATCTATTATTGAAACAGTAGCAGGCCAGAAGATACACAATATTGAAGATTTAGGAAAATTTCTCAGGTCCAATTTGGGGAATAGGGTTGGAATAATGTGGAAAGACCAGAGTGGACATCAGCAAATTCAATTCGTTACCCTCCCAAAGCATGTAGACGCAAACCATGGAATCTTAGGTATCTCAATAACGGGTGTCGCATCTGACCCGGCGCAGGTCTTAAGATCGTATAAGAATGCCTTCGACCCTCGTTCGAATCCTTTGAACCACATCGTTCTACTCTTACCTCCAACAATCGGAGCGGGAGTGCAGTCAGTTCCATATTCTAATCTGATGGCTCCTAAATATCAGTCAAGTGTCCTCGGATCCGCTTTTGCTCCAATTGCCGATATGTTGTATTGGTTAATGTTCATCAATTTTAACGTGGCAATCTTCAACGCTCTACCTATAGGTCCATTCGATGGTGGTCAACTTTTCAAATATGTGATTGAGAATAGATCAGCCTCAAAGAGAGACAAGTTCAAAAATGTATCGCGATTGGTTTCGTTGGTCATGGTGGCAATGGTGGCAATCACGGTCTTATCTCCATATCTCCCCTTTATGAAGTAGTGCTGGCAGAAATTCAGATGGTGATAAACCTACTTACAATAATGAGTCGTCGGTTGTAGTATTAAAGCAGCAGTAATAATAGTAATAGGAATTTTCAACCCATTAAGCAATTTTCGACGGATTATTAGAATAGGTAAAAGAAACCCCTATGACAGTGAGGACGTAGACTTTTTCGTTTTTTTCTCTTCTTTCCATTCTATAATATGCTGAGCGATTTGTGTTATTAAGTAGCCCACATTGAAGAATGTCATCTTCATGAACGTATACTAATGCTACTAAACCGTCAACCTCATCAACTCATAAACAACAACTACATTTTGGAATGAATACGCACTCTAGTCAAAAGTGCACATTACTTGGCTGATCCCCTGGATTCAGATTGGGATGAATATCAACCTAAGAGCAGATGTTATTGCTGCGTTTGGACCATATGTTTTATCACCGATATCTATTTCCTCGCACGGACACAATAAAAAGTAGGATTCTGGGACTTAGAGTTGGGACTCATGTTGTATGCAAGGACCTATTTGACTTAATATGTTCAGAACGATAGTCTTAGATGATATTCTGCATAGAGCGGCCTACCAATGAACTGGACAAGGGGTTGGACGTACCGGCACAAATAAAGAAACGGTAAAATATAGTTATACATTTTAGAGTAAGAAAAGAAGCGCAAAAACTGTAGTACCTCTTATTAATATATTTGCTCGTACCTTCTCTCAAGTAGCTGCAGATGAGAAGGATCGTTGCAGGCTGATGCTTCTGTATTTCATCGTCAGTCTGCAACTTTTAGTTCACTGGATGCTATATTATCGTAATGACCCACAGGAAAAATATAATTTCAGGAACAATATGGTAATCATCTAATGGCAGACAAAACAAGAAGCTTTTTGCCGACTAATTCGGATTCCATGACACATACGGAGCAGATATTTTTTGAGCTTGCCAGCGAGCAGAGACTTTCGATCCTTTTCAAATTAACCGAGCACGAATCTAAGCTTGCAAAACTAGCTAAGGATCTGAATGTAAGCATGCAAGAAATTCACAGGAATCTCAATAGGCTCGTGGAGGCAGGCCTGATCGAAAAAGCTTCGGCAGGAACATTTTCCCTAACGACATTCGGAAACGCGATCATAACCCAAATCTCCACCTTTGGATTTCTTTCACGGAATAGAAGTTATTTTTCCGAACACACTTTCGGCGATATTCCTATGAAGTTCATCCACCGGATCGGTGCGTTAGATAGCTCCGAATATGTTAGTGGCCTGGTCGCTGTTCTTGAATTATGGAAACAGCTTTACAATCAGTCGTCTGAATATATTTATGGAATGCTACCACAAATCCCTTTAGATCTAATCGAAGCCATCATGCCAAAAATAAGGAATGAAGGTGTCAAATTTAATTATATACTACCTGAAAAAGCCATCGTTCCTAAGAATAGAACTGAGATTCTCCAAAATTCTGGCTATCAAGAATTGATGCGGAAAGGTGTGGTAGAGAGAAGAATGGTGCCCAATATACAAGTGGCTGTCGTTTTAAGCGAAACTCGGTCAACCGTAATGTTTCCTACTTTGAAACACGAAACAGACATGAATTCTTTGTTCTATAGCAGAGCCTTGCAGGTCGATAAAGGCTTATTCCATGAATGGTGTCTTGATTTCTTCAGATATAATTGGTATAATTCGAGGTCTTTTGACGAAAGTAAGCTCGTAGAAGTCTGAAGAATCTTAGTACGCCTCGGCTTCGCACCCTCTTAGGATTGATTAAGTAAATCCGCATTGAATTTGGATTTGGTTACGTTATCTGCACGAATATCTTGTATGCAAACATCGAATTGAATTATTTCCTGTCCAAATTAATGTAAAGTTTGGAATTCGTGCAGTTGTGTTGATGTTCGTCTTTAAAAAATTGAGATCAAATTAGCATGGGAAGAACCATTGACCAGTTTGTAGATACAAAGGATTTTAACTCCTAAAAATATATTAATGGATGGCCTCTAATACATGTTGGCTTATCATCGGTTTAAATGTTGCACTATTTCCTGCCTCTTTGATATGCAGTCTTCTTGCTATTAGTGAGGCAAAAATACCGAAAAAGCTGGATATATAAAAGACGTGGGAGAAAGTCAGAAACTAAACAAAGCTCATGTAAAGGATCAAGAAAAACCTGTCGATCAGCAGAGCGATGACGCTCTAACAAGGGATAAGGATTCTAACAACGGTAATATTAATAACAATAACAATAACGGCACTGACAACAATAGTAACAATAGAAAGCACAAGCACGTAGTACAGAGCATTGTTCCAAAGAAGGACAAAGAAAATGAGAATCCATTAGCTGCAAAGTTGACTACAGATAGTGAAGGCGAGGTTGCAAAAACTATTTTACAATCAATTCCAACAGAATCTCAAGTTACGTCAGCAAAGTTCGAAGGTCCCAATATCGCACTGTATACGAAAAATGCTAAATTCTCACTTACGGAACTGACCTACTACCTATCTTCTCTATCTAAAAGTCTGAAAAAGAGATTTGTTATTCGTACTGACCCTTCTATCAGAATTGCCGAAGACGAAACGAGAAAAGCTGTTGTCAAATTACTCCCCAAAGACGTCTTAGTTTCTGCTGTGTTCTGTGATGATGCAACCGGTGAAGTCGTTCTAGAAGTTAACAAGCCGGAGGTTGTAAGCCCAGAAATAGTAGTGGAGATAGCTAAATCCACAGGCTGGGTAGCTCACACTAGACTTTCCCCACATATACCATCTACAATCCTCAATACCATCCATTCTACCCTAAAGAGCTCGGCTAAGGAACGGACGATATTTCTACAGGAGTTAGGAAATAGGATTTTCAGGACCTCCCTTGCGGAGGGAAACAATGCTAGTTCGATCGGTAGTGGAAATAATCAGCTTAATATAGCCGGATCTTATGGTCGTGGTGGTCTGACTCAGACTTGGACAATGAACAAAGAGGTCATGCTATTTTGCCTGGGGGGCGTTAAGCAGGTCGGAAGGTCCTGCTTTATCGTCGTAACTCCTGAAAGCAAGGTAATGCTGGACTGCGGCATTAATCCAGGTGAAAACAGTGGCTTAGATGCTTACCCAAGACTTGATTGGTTTAATTTTGACTTAAGCGATCTTGATGCGGTAATTATCAGTCACGCGCACATAGACCATCAGGGCTTTTTACCTAGTCTATACAAGTATGGCTACAGCGGTCCTATTTATTGTACCGAGCCTACGTTACCTTTGATGACTCTTCTTCAAATGGATTCTATAAAAATTTCGAAGAGTAATGGGACCTACTTAACGTATGAAGGTAGGGACGTTAATGACGTGATCAAACATTGTATAACATTGCCGTATGGAAAACCGACTGATATCTCTCCGGATATTACAATTACATTGAACAATGCAGGGCACATAATGGGCAGCGCGACGGTACACCTCAATATCTCTGGTGCACATAACATCCTTTATTCCGGCGATTACAAATATGCAAAGACTCAGCTGCTCGACAGCGCATTGTCCATATATCCGAGAGTTGAAACCTTGATTACAGAGAGTACTTATGGCAACAGCACTGATGTAATGCCGGAACAGTCGGTTGTTTATGCAACCTTCACACAGAGCATAAATAAGACGTTGAAGGAAGGGGGGAAAGTCCTAATACCTGTTCCAGCGGTCGGAAGGGCACAAGAAATTATGTTAGTGATAGATAAGGAGATGCGCGAAGGTCGGCTAATTGAATCTCCAATATATATTGAAGGCATGATTTCTGAGGCGAGTGCCATACATATGTCATATGCTCATTACCTGGGATACGATGTGCGCAGATCGGTTTCTCAAGGTATTAATCCCTTCGAATCCGAATATTTCACTCTGGTAGGTGGAGTAAGTAGAAGAGACGAGCTTTTAAATGATGAAAACCCAGCAATTATAATGGCAACCTCAGGAATGCTTGAAGGTGGCCCTTCAGTAGAATACTTCAAAGAAATAGCACCATCCCGAAAAAATAAGATTATATTCGTTTCTTACCAAATTAATGGGACGCTCGGAAGAAGAGTAATTGACGGCACAATGACAGACGTGAGTATGTTAGACAAGGGTGGTAAGGTTAAGGTGGTGCCAGTAAGATGCCAAACTCACAAGATTGATGGGTTCAGCGGCCATAGCGATTTTAATCAGATTTTAAACTTTGTATCGAGAATAAAACCAAAGCGAGTTCTTGTAAATCATGGGGAAAAGTCTAAATCCGAAAACATCGCGAGCGCAGTATATCATAGACTTAAAATCCGGTCAAGTGTTCCGGACAATAGAGATATTATCAAATTAAGATAAACTGGAAACCAGATGTAATTGCATACGTAGCCTTTTTAGCCATGTATTGCGACTTATAAGGTTAGATTAACGAATTGGCAATAAGATATAGATGCGTCAACTGCAACATAGTCCTGAGCGGTGAAGGAGCTTCGAGACATTACCTTGCTAATCCAACCCATAAACTCGAGAAACTTCCCCCACCACTAAAGCCTGTAAAAAATACGGATGTAACCCGCTAATGTGATTTATTCACGTATACTCTCTAGCGTCGAGACTACTTGCCAAAGCATAGTCCTAATGTGTGATTGCATTTGGGGATTTTGGGTAATAGTGTCTAACATACTAATGGCGTTTGCAGCTCGAACAGACACTGTTCCACCCTTTTCGTCTTTAAGCGCAGAGTATACCTCTTTTATCATATTTCGGATGTTCCTCTGAATATTGATATTCTTTGCTATCGTATCTAAAGTGGCTATCGCATTTAATAAGCGCTCCTCGTTTTCTTTCCGTTTTAATTCCCTCTTAGCTGTCGTCATATCTATATACACCCGTTAACCGAAGACTATTTTTTAGTTAATAACTAGTAGCTTTTGAATCTTTTTGTCATATGATTGTCTTCATTCACAACTCGGGATAATTTTAAAGCGAATAACTATGCCGGTGTCGACGGATACACGTCTTTATTGAGTCTATTTGCTGGGCACATATACGATATCGGCGCACTTGCATCGTCCAATTTTCTACCGCCATCCATTTGCTAATTGTCTGCAAACTTGACAATGTTTTATTTTTTGAGAAATTAGATTCTTATAATGCACAGGCGTTGCAGTATAATTACGAAAGGACCGAGAGAACAACAGGATCTGGTTCGTTGTAACATTTGTGAGATGAAAGTAAGTATGGTTGCTGTTGTGAAGCATTTGTACACCGCATTTCATGAATTACGGAAAGTTGAGTTGGAAAAAGAGCTTAATAGGCTAAAAACGACTGAGTGTTATGAAAACAACACGTCAGTTGTTTCCATGTGGTAGACACTGATCTCAGCTTGATTCAAACAACTTTGTGAAGTGAGCGCCGCTAATATATAGAATATAAGCGATGCTGGGCATTTTGAGACTGTTACCACAGCCAGATCTTGACGAAATCTATCTACAAAGACTCAACTCTTTAACGTGAGCAGAGTGATTTATTGCTGACCTATAAAATCAGAAATAAATTTTAAGGCCACAGCTATTAGTGATATGGAAAGTAGCTTCCGTAGTAGACTTTCTCTTACATTATGTGAGATTTTTGCACCAATCTGGCCCCCCACAAACGCTCCTACGGACAAAGATGCGGCGTGAAAATAATCAGTATGTCCCAGAACTGCTTGAGTAACCGTGCCAACGAAGGAGGTTATCAAAAGTGCAATCTGTGACGTTGGACTCGCATTGGTCAATGTCATGCCCAAAACGAGAACTAGGAGTGGAACAAAGACTATCCCTCCCCCCACCCCGAAGAGGCTAGAGATTATTCCTGCACCGAATGCTCCAGAATAAAACAACGGACGGAGGAGTTCCGAGTTCTTATCATTACCCGTTGGTCCCTTTTGTCTTTCCCTCATAAAGGAAGTACTGTAAGCAATATATATTCCTGCAAGCATCAGAACTATTCCAAAGTATATTTTGAAGGACTCGATTGCTATCACGTTTGAAATAAATGCCCCAACGATGGCGCCCGGAATAGCTGCTGCCGCCATTTTCAGTCCAACTTTATAATATATTTTTTTTTGCTTTGCGTAGCTAATTGAAGAAGAAGCGCTGGTAAAAGTTACTGCAAAAAGGCTCGTGCTAGAAATCTGAGCAGGAGCAAACCCCATGAAGGTTAAAGCTGGCGTCATTATTATTCCGCCCCCTACTCCTGTCATGGATCCGAGGGTGCCTGCCCCCAAACCAACGATGATTAAAAGTGCAGCCACGGCGAAGGGGTCAAGCAAACATGGACACGTATCCTCTCTTCCTATGGATTTAATACGAATAAATCATTTTCTATTTATTTAGAATCCGAATTTACACTCAGCCTTATAGCCGCCATTTATCACTAACTTTCACTATGCTTGGTCCTACTGATAAACTATTATTAATTAGCAGATTTTTTTTAGATGGTTAGGTCATCATAAGCTGGTTAGCCCTATCTGAAACCAGGGGGTTAATGATACCCTTCACAGCGCTGTAGCTGCACAACGTTTCCATTACCTTACCAAATTAAACAGATAACATGCGTCCTGTCGGCTGAAAATATTCCACACTAGAAAATAGTCGTCGAATTTAAACATATTAAGCCCAATTTAATATCCACTTTGGATGCGATTAGTTGTAATTGGTTTTGGAGTTGTTGGCCAGAGTTTCGCAAAATTATTGTTATCCCGTTCTGCCGATTTGTATAGGCAATATGGGGTTAACCCACGCATTGTGGCGTGCGTCGACAACGGAGGCTACGCGGTTTCGGCAACAGGACTTGACCTGCAGCGGTTACTTAACACAAAAAAATTGTCAGGTACGGTCGGTGCATATGATAAAGAAAGTCGCAAGTTCGATCCTATTCGCCTAATTGAGAAAGTGGATGCGGAAATATTGCTGGAACTAACCCCTACCAATCTCGATAACGGAGAACCGGGTATGTCTAATATTATAGCAGCTATGAAATCAGGAAAACATGTTATCACTGTCAATAAAGGGCCACTAGCCTTGGCATTTCCTTCACTATTAGAGCTTGCAAATTATAATAATGTTAAGCTTCGTTTTAGTGGGACCGTAGGGGGAGGTATGCCAATATTAGAATTTGCAAAGCGATGTCTGAAAGGAGATAGCATGATTTCTTTCCGGGGAATCCTTAATGGAACAACAAACTATATCTTGAGCAAGATGGATGAAGGACTCACCTTTACTGACGCCCTCAACGACGCCAAATACAAGGGGTATGCCGAGGCAGTCCCCTCTCTCGACGTCGATGGTTTCGATGCAGCTGCCAAACTTGTAATTATGGCAAATTGGATAATGGGGATGAAAGTCACTATTAAAGATGTGACCAGACGTGGTATCAGGGGAGTCAGCCTGTTGGATGTTCAGCGAGCCCATAAAAAGGGAAATGCGATAAAATTAATTGCAATGTGTGACAACAAACAACTCGATGTGAAGCCGACCGAATTATCAAATGTGGATCCAATTTGTGTCAACGGAACTCTAAATGCGGTGACCTTTTCGTCTGAGCATTCAGGTGAGCATACTATAATTGGTCATGGTGCAGGGGGGATTCCAACTGCAAGCGCAGTTGTTAGAGACTTAATAGATATCCGAAATACAATTTCTGATCAACGAGAGAATGTATGATATCAAGCTAAAACATAAGTGCTTCGATGACAAGACAAGATGAAGCTGACTGACTAATGAAAATTGGACTGAAGTGATCATCTTACAAATTTCTATCATACGGATAATGATTTCCAGTGATTATCCTTTTCATCAATCCTTAATGACAGCACATGATTTTTGTCTTGTCAAAAGGATTAATAGCCTGATAAGGTGTTTGTAAATAAATGTACAGTGGGGAATTGGAGGTACAGGCCAAGAGGAAGGCATTGGCGGTTTTACAGGATGAGTTTAATAGAATTTTAAATTCGGCAAGGGAATTGTCTGCTCTCACTATCTCACTTATTAGGGGAAATGTTAAGGATATACAGGCATCATTGGAAAGGATGAGAACTGCTGAAGAAGAAGTAGAGAATCTCCGGCGCAAAATTACCCGAGAAGTTGCAGAAATCGGAAGCTTGATGGTTTACAGAGAGGACGTATTGAGAGCAGCTTATCTTATGGACGATATCGCAGGTTACATCAGCGGAGTGGCCTTTAGACTCGCCAATATGAAAATCACATCTCTAAGGAAAGGAAAGTTTGATGAGGATCTAGAGCAGCTAATCGGAATGGTAGTTGAGGCGATTTTTAAATTGAACGAAATGGCTAGGGCACTCAGTATTAATCCAGGAAGTACGATCGAGCTTGCGCAAGGTGTTGAAAAATTGGAACGACAAGTTGATGCAAGGTATAGGGCCATCATCATAAAAGCGCTCAGCGAAATCTCCGTTACTAAGGACTTACTTCTCTTAAAAGACGCAGTCGAAGGGATTGAAGGTATGGCTGATAAATGCCAAGAGACCTCTGATTCGCTTACTATATTGGCACTGAGCATGTAATGCCTATTAAAGGTATATTAGTAGAAAATAGAATAATTGTCTGGAATATAGACCACTCACATGCCTTGTTCGGAAACGGATACTATGGTAAACCGCTAGGAGTCCCAAAGCCAAAAGGAATCCAATTTGACTCCCCCCTAATTTTGGATTTGATGGAGGGGTGTTATTTGAGCCAAATAGGCAAACTCGAAATCTCTACCAATGGTTGCAGACGGTTATCATCCAAAGATATCCGGGCAATATGTAAGAAGGAATATGCAAATTTTGAGATAAAGTACATGGTTTTTCAGTACCTACGCGAAAGGGAATATATCGTATCTCCAGGTCTTAAATTTGGCTGTGACTTTGCAGTTTACGAACAGGGACCGGGGATTGACCATGCACCATATTTAGTGCAGGTCTTCAAGCCGACTGACCATATGACGGCAACAGGAATTGTCCTTTTTGGAAGGTTAGCCACAACTGTGAAAAAGCAGTTTATCTTAGCAATCCCGAGAATTAAGGAACGAAAGGTTGATTTTGTAGGGTTCGAATGGTGGCGAGCCTAGTACGATAGAGCAGGCTCTAGTTTATCGATTTAAGGACAACTGAGCAGGATGCGGTTGTTCAACTAGTCGGCTGGCTTTTTGTTGGGGGAGGTCAAACTTCACAAAATTTTCTCCCGAGATTGTCAGACGAGTGGCAAATTTATCATACCCTTGTTCGAGCCAGCCCTTATACCTAATAGAGTTTTTGACGATGTCAATTATGCTGGGCTTTTTCTCATCCACTTCTTCGTAACAGGATAAAAGTTCACCATACCTGATTTCTGTTTTTTTGTTAAAATGGGATAGATAATAGGCAAACACAGCAGTTCTTTCATAGTGATTGGAAGGTTTTTTTTGTGCATAAAATTCTCTCAATCCTATCTTTTTTTCATTTACTTTTAGATCAACAGGAATTGGAGGCAGTGTTAGAGACTGTTTTGGGGAGCTATGCCTTGTATTGCTCGTTTGATTTGCCGAGAGCTTTGTTTCTGTATGGAGAGGTAGAGATTTTGTATTGCCTTCTTCCTGCTTGGAAAGGCTTTGCTCGAATCCCCGGCCTATAGCCTCTCTAATAGCAGAATTGAAGAGTTCTTCAAACTTCTCCAAATGCTTGTCAACAAACGTAACAGTACCTTCTAATTCTACAATACCTTCTTTCGCATTAATCCTAAATTTTGCTTCTGGAACGCTCAATGTTGGCTAACCAATTACCCTTTTAATTAACTTGTCGGTACAATACCGTAACCTCGACCCCGTCTATCATCACAAACCCGAGAAGTCGATCCAGTTAAGATTCATCTTAAGGATCATCAACCAGGTCAGATCAGATCCGGATATTGGGTAATAGGGGATATTGGGCCGGATATTGGGTCAGAAGTTAACTTTAATAGTCATGGGAAAGTGCTTAATCCGTGAAAAGGCAATCATTTGGACCTTCTTTGAAATTTAGCGGAAAAATAGTTGTGATCACTGGAAGCGGTACAGGAATAGGTCAGGCGATTGCTAAAAAATTTGCAGAAAACGGCGCACACGTAGTAATTGTGGGACGAAGAAGAGAACCATTGGAGCTTACTTCTGCAATATTATCAGATACTGTAAAGGCTGCTGGTTCGGGGGGTAAAGTACGATGTTTCCCTGGGGTAGACGTAGCAGACGAGGCTGGGATTAGCGAAATGTTCAAAGTTATTAAAGAAGAATTTGGAACAGTCGATATCATCGTAAATAACGCGGGAGTGTCAGGTCCGGTGAAGGCATTTACTAGTGCCAGTCATGCGGAATTCAAGGAGTGCGTAGGGATTCACCTGACGGGGACTTTTTGGACTTCGTTACAGGGAATTGGTGCAATGCAACGAGGTGGTAAAATAATTACGATTGCGACATTTTTCACTGAAGAGAATCGCTACGAGCAAAGACCGTATCGATTTAGAGCTCCCTACACTTCTGCGCAAGGATCGAAGAATAGGTTAGCAGAGGCTTTGGCCTGGGAGCTGGTAGAAAAAGGCATAAAATCGATTGCTACAAATCCTGGTCCTGTCCATTCAGATAGAATTTACAAAACTGTCTACCCCAAGGCGGCGGCGGAGTTCCTAAGAATTGGTGGCTTTCAAGGTCTCAAATCTATAGAAATTGAAAAGGTTTTATCCCAATTACTACGACTACTTGGTGAACCTGAAACCATTATTTCGGAGGGCATAAGAGAAGCAGCCAACGAAATCTCGAAATCCCGAGATAATACTGACTTATTATCAACAGTTGAGAAGATGGAGGAAGTAATCTCTAGTTTACTTACGAAGGTACAAGAAATCGCTGAAAAGATACAACTCAATACTGCTAAGATGATAGTAGATGGTGAATTTCTGACTCAAGACGACGTCGCGAATATGGTGATGAATTTGTGTGACGATGATATAAGTAGGTTAATTAACGGCAGGGTTGTTCCCAACGATCGTGTATTTTATCCAGTCAAACCTCTAGTTGGAACTTCGATCTTGGGAACGGATTTACTTCAGCCAAAAATTAAGGACAAGGTTGTTGTCATTACGATAACGTCTTCATCAGAAAAGGATCTGGATCGTGCACATAAAATAGCGGCCGAGCTGAGTTCTGGCAATGTCAAACAAGTTGTAATACTAACTAAAAATCCCTCCGATTTGACACGATTCAGACGATTCCATAGTCACTCCGTTAATCTTTCAGAAGAAAAAAGCGTACGCATGATTTTCGAATCGGTTCGCTCGAAATTTGGCTGTCTAGATGCGTTGATACATATCACAGGGGACTACGATTACAATTTACCTTTTTCCTCTCTGGCAAGACCTCATTGGGATTCATTAGTCGACAACTTCATTAATATCCCAGGTTTGATCGTCAAGGAGGCGGTTAACATAATGGCACCTGAAGGAGCAGCGGATCAACCGATGAAATTCAAAGGTTCTAAGGGTGTGGTCGTAATCATAGGCCCTGATGCCCCTGTGGGTAAAAGGATTTCCGGAACGGTCAGAGCTCGCTCAGAAATTTTCAGAGGTGCATTACGGCCTTACACTGCCACCGTGAATCAAGAGCTTGCGGATGTCCTGGGTTCCGATATTCGACTCTATCTCCTACTGCCAGGAAATATAGAGGGAGACCCTTCTGATACTGAATTATTGAAAAACTCCATAACTCATTTGCTCTCGGTTTCATCTCTGCGAAGAAATGAAGTAATATTCTATACAGACGAATGGAAAAGTTAAATTTTGATTATCATTATCATAATCGCCCCACAAGGTACATATTGTGTTTCCTTGAAGAACAATTGCCTGTTTACTCTGCGAACATGTTTGGCCGCAGTTCCAATAAGGTATAGGATCGTCATTATACCTTCATAGTTGTAAAGACATTACCTTTTGATGGCTGGCCGAACAGTAGTATTGTGTTGATATTTCGGAGTTTTTTTTGCATTACTGCCCCGATCCAGTCAAACTTGTGGTCGGAGAATGATGGAACGTTGAAAGAAAAAAGAAAAAGAGAAAATCTATCGGCAAGACAGTCGACGTGCTTCGATGCATCATAAATTCACTACTAATTCTCGTAAAGTTTGGCATGAAACGGAAGCATGTTCGTGGAATAAAAATACAAACGCTACGCCGTCTGAGTTTGAGGCAATAGTGCGGTTTAGCTTGTGATTTGCTCGTTAGATGATTGTGATGTCGTCGACGTTGAGGTTGGTGATGATGAGGACGACGCTTCCCCGTTCACAATTTCAGCAGTGGCAAACCTGTTTCCGACCTGCATCACTCGTATCTTGGCGTTCTGACCTACCTTACCGTTCTTCACAAAGATTACAAATCCCTGTATCCTTGCAATACCGTCACCTTTCCTACTGATCTCTGTAATCTGTACGTCATACTCTTTACCGGTCTCGACCGGTTTTGGACCAAAGTTATCGTTTCTTCTGAATCCTCCGTAACTCATTCTTAATACCTGAAGTCAAGTCAGATCATGAACCATATATAAACTGTCAAAATTGGCACATTGTCTGTCTATGTTCCAACTTTTATTCCGGGGCTGCATATTGACCGCAGACATTCTATTGCTGAAAGTACTGCTAGAAAACTGGTCTTGGGATTGTTCGGGCTTGGAATGTTTCGCACAGTTATGGCCATCTCTCCGAATGCCCCAGCCGCCTCAATCTGATGTTGATTTACAGCAATATGTGGATCTGCAATAATTTTGACTTTCGTTTCTTGAATGCCAAGCCCCGCAAGGCTGAGTACTGCCGCAACATTGATGTTAGCAGGAAATTTGTTGACTGCGTCTGCTGCGGTTCCTTGATAGACCAATGTCTTTTTTTTCATGGATTTCAATCTAGTAGGATCGGAATTAAAAAAAGGAGCACCTGCAAGAGCACTGGGATTTTTTGTAGTCGTGAGCGTCACTGAATCAAGCATTCCTTTTACACTCTTAATCGCGTCTATGCCCGCGATCGCCCCAGACGGGATGTAAATATGCTTTCCGTTCATGGAGACCACACTCAATAATTGAGATAAAAATAATTCGTCTGCTAGTGCCCCAACGCTCATTAAGAGCAGATCCTTGTTAAATTCAACTACACTTCTACTAAAATTTTTTGCCGCCGCTTGGGATGCAGCCTCGATAACGATGTCCGCGACTTTGAATTCAGGAGATGAAGTCAATTCTGAAAAGTTTGAAAATATAGCCACATTATCATTCTGCAATCGCATTCTCAGCCTTTGGGCCGCGTCTTCAATGGTATCAAATAGCGCTACTAGAGTAGCACTTCCTACCTTACCCGAATCGATGGCTACCGCCAGTTCGCTTCCAATAGCCCCACAGCCTATAAGGCACACCCTCATTTGAAACACTGATTTTTTGGTATAGAATCGTAATGCCTGCCAATTACTTGAGGACTGTTAATTTTCTAGCGTCTTCCGCCTCGCTCTGGCCTTTTCTGCCCTGGTGGTCGTCTTTTCTCGAAGCGTTTAATAAAGTTATTTTTATTACGCAACTTTGAGACAGGGCTTAACCTTACCTTCCCTTGAATTTTCGGAGTCTGGCCCCTTACCTTCCCGGCCTTCGTCAGAGATCCATGCGTTGGCATTACTGACCATTGTTGAAGCCCCATCTAATATATACATATGGACCTTCATCTCAACACAACTATAGTGGCAAGTATTGCCTACCATGTGAACTCGGTGGGCAAACCTCTCCTCGATTATACTCGTTTAAATGTGCTGTGAGACCATCCCGTACCGTACTGTCTTGATAATTGAAGCAGACTACAAACATCGGGTACTGTCCTTAAAGAAGGAAAAAAACGCAATAATTCTAGCACATAACTATCAGTTGCCTGAAGTGCAAGATGTGGCTGATGTGATAGGTGATTCATTAGCACTCTCACGAACCGCCGCACAGTGCGAAGCGGATACGATAGTATTTTGTGGCGTGCACTTCATGGCGGAGACAGCTGCTATAATATGTCCAGATAAGCAAGTTCTAATTCCTGATCCTGAGGCAGGCTGTTCGCTCGCTTCTACTATTAATGCTCATGAATTGAAATCTTGGATTGCCGAACATCCGGATGCTGTTGTAGTAAGTTACGTTAACACCACAGCGGAAGTAAAGGCCCTGTCGGATTATTGTTGTACCTCCTCTAATGCGGTTAAAGTAGTGAACAGCATCCACTCTAGCAGAGAAATACTATTCCTGCCAGATATGTTTCTCGGATCATACGTAGCAAAAATGACAAAGAGAAAAAACATGTACATTTGGCCTGGTGAATGTCACGTCCATGCGGGCATAAAGGCTCAAGACATTAACGAGATGCTCAAGAAATTCAACAATGCCGATTTCCTTGTGCATCCCGAGTGTGGTTGTACCTCAACAACTTTATATCATATGGCGACTGGAGAATTGCAAAAATCTGCACATATACTTTCTACCGAAGGAATGATGAAACATGCATACGCCTCCGCTGCAAAGCAATTTGTGGTTGCAACAGAAACGGGTATTCTATATAGAATGAAGAAGGAAAATCCACATAAACAATTCATACCTATTAAGGAAGACGCTATATGTAGATATATGAAATTGATCAATTTGGAAAAAATTCAAAATTCTCTTATTAATAACGTGCATCAAGTTAAAGTTCCGCCAAAAACTGCTGCGAAGGCGCGAGCCGCCATAGAGCGTATGCTCACAATATCATGAGTGAAGAAAATAAAAAGAAAAGAAGAATGTGTCGCTAGTGAAACTATGATGGCTAAGGCGAGCTACCTATAATCTCTAAGCTAAAGTCAATTGCATTTGGCGAATGGGTTAGGTACCCAAGAGAAATAATATCAGGCTGCAGCTTTGCGTAATTAGCTATGTTTTGCGGGTCAACGCTTCCTGAAATCTCTACTTTGACGTTTTTACGAAGGCCCATTTTTCTAATCTTGGCCATTCCAGCCTTGGCTTGCTCGAGAGAAAAGTTATCGAGCATTACGATATCTGACCCTGCCTTAACGGCGGAGACCAACTCGACCAAATTTTTTACTTCACATTCCAATAATAAACATCCATTAGTTTTTTGTCTTGCCAGTCTGATAGATTGTTCGATCGAGTCGGCTAATACTAGATGATTATCCTTTATCAAGACGATGTCATCGAGTTTAGTTCTATGGGTTACTCCACCCCCTAACACCACAGCTTTCTTGTCGAAATATCTCAGTCCCGGAGCTGTCTTTCGAGTAGATGCAACTTTTATGGATCTGTTAACTTTTCCAACCAATTCAACAATCCTCCGAGTTTCAGTGGCAATACCGCTCATTCTCATTATCAGATTTAATGCGGTTCTTTCTGCTTTGAGTATAGCGAGCGCTCTGCCAGAAATATTCATTACAAGACTGCCATTTTCTACATGAGATCCATCCGTCACCAGAGTCTGAAACCTACACTTACAAATGTCGAAAAGGATTCCTGCTTCCTCTAGACCTGCTACAACTGCGGATTTTCCCGACTTACAGATAATTTGGGCGCAAGCAGAGAGATTTGGCGAGAGAACGCTTTCGCTTGTTACGTCCCCAGTGCCCACGTCCTGCTGTAAGAAATCTATTAGTGATTTTCTAACCTCAAGATATGCTTGTAAATTTTCCATCTTTCATTCACGATCAAGCCACCTTGAGGGCGTATTTGTGTGGGACTGTTATGCCAAGGGTGGCTGCGACCATGGATTTTGCCGGGTTAAAAATCAGGATAATCCCCGACCAGTCTGGACTTAGATCGGTCGACTTACAAACTGGACATACCTTTCCAATAGTGACAGCTTTGCATTTTTTACAAGCTACCTCCCTCGCCAATTATTTATTGCCTCCGGCTCCGCCTTTCTTTTCCTTCATAGGT
>WNGD01004373.1_pt1 | contig 18014 bp, 14 predicted proteins | sample 5400671 | NCBI WGS metagenome assembly WNGD01 (sample SAMN13153369, study PRJNA577476) | soil metagenome | isolation source: 40 cm soil or saprolite under grassland replicate 2 | place: USA:California | collected 2016-06-15
CCACCGCGGTGCGCAGCTCCATCGCGACGAGCGCGAGCCGGACCGTGCGGTCCGCGCCCGCCGCAACTTTGCCGAGCCGCTGCTCGGCGGCCTTGAGCTGCTGCTCCAGACTAGTGAGGCGCGCGGCGAGCGCGTCGAGATCGCCGCGCTCGGCCGGGTTCGCGGCCGTTTGCGCATCGGCCTTTTGCGCCTGGCTCGCGGCGGCCGCGGCGGCTTCGAGCTTTGTCAGCCGCGCATCGATTTCTTCCGTGCGCTTCCGGTCCGGGGCCGCCGGCGTCGGCGCGGCAAGCTCGCGGACCTGCCGCTCCAGCCCGGCGACTTTCGCCGAGACCCCGGTCCACTCGTTGCCGGGCTCGACCGCGCGATACGGCAAGACGCCGAACGTCCACAGGCCGCCGAGCATCAGCCCCGCGATCGCGGCGCCGCCGATGCCGGCGCCGATCAGCCGCCAAGCTCCGTTTTTTTGGCGCCGGCCCGTTTTCTCGCCGATGGGTCGGGTTTGCGGCGGCTCGGGCTCGGCCGCCGGATCGGGCTCCGGCTGCGATGGCGCCGCCGAATCCCCCGTCGCCCCCGGTTCGCTCGCCACTTCCGTCGCCTCGAGCTCGATCGTGGACGGCGGCCGGCGGCGTCGGCCGCCGGGCACTCCCGAGCCGCTGGATTCATCGCTCGCCATTTCGTCTCCCGGTTCGGCGGACCGCACGCGCCGCACATTGCCATACTGCGGCACTCGCGCCGGCGCAATTTGGCTGCTCAGGCGGCTTCGATCAGGGCAACGAGCGCGTCTTCTTCCGGTTGCACCGCGATCCGGATCTTGCCCGCTCCCGCTCGCGCCAGCGGCTCGGCGGCCTGGGCGGAGATGCAAAATTGGATCGGCCGCAGCGCCGCGGCGACAACGCCGGCGCGCTCGGCACATTGCACGAAGATCTCGCAGCTGCGGCGCGAGAAATGCAGCACGCCGTCGATATCGCTCGCCCGGAGCGCAGCCACGATCTCCGCCGGCAATTCCTCCGCGGCGTGCGCGCGGTAAATTTCGACGGTGCGCACCGCAATGCCGTGCGGCGCAAGATCCGCCCCGAGATCGCGGGCCCGATCGCTTCCGGCGAGGTAGAGCAGCGGCGCAGCTGCGCCGAACCGGCGCGCCGCGAGCCGTGCGAGATCGCCCGCGCTGCCGTCCGCCGAAATCACATCGGCGAAGCCGGCGGCGCGGGCCGCTTCCGCGGTGCGGCGGCCGACTGCGAGCGCCGGAAGCGAACGCAGTTCCGCAAGCTTCGGGTGAACTGCGATCGCACGCGCGGCATTGGCGCTCGTCATCAGCAAAGCTTGCCAGGGTGGAGAGCCGAGGTCTGCACCGGGAGTAGCCTCGATCCTCAGCAAGGGCGCGATCCGCACCTCGTGTCCGCGGGCGCAAAGCGCCGCGGCGGTGCGCTGCGCATCTCCTGCCGGCCGGGTGACGAGCAGGCGCATCTCAACTGGTGAGAAGCTTCGCGCTCGGCGGAGCGGCTCTCCTCCGCCCGCGCGCAGCGCGGCGGGGAGGGAAAAGCGCGGCCCGGCTCGCGACTCGATCTTCCGTCGTGCACATCCGGAATCACCCCACTTGGAAAAAATCAGGCGAAGCCCCGCGCTTGAGCTCACGGCCGGCATCGGCTCCGAGCGCTTCGGCGTCGCGCGCGTCGCCCTCCCGCCGAGTCTCGTGCGCCTCGCTGCCGTCCGGCTTGAGGATCATGCCGTGGAATCGCAGGGCGCCATTGGCGACTTCCGCGTGACCCGCGATCGGCGTGCGGCAGGAGCCGTCGAGCTCGGCCAGAAACGCGCGCTCGGCCACAAGCGCAATCATTGTCTCGGCATGGTTGATCGCGGCCAGGAGGTCGCGGACCCGCGCGTCGGCGGCACGAGCCTCGATCCCGATGGCGCCCTGGCCGACCGCGGGCAGAAATTCCTCCGCGGCCAGGATCGCGGTCGCCGCCGAAGCCAGGCCCAGGCGGTTGAGGCCCGCGAGCGCCAGCAAGGTCGCATCGGCCTCGCCGGCGTCGAGCTTGCGCAGCCGCGTCTCGACGTTGCCCCGGAACGTCACGACCCGCAGATCCGGCCGCAGCCGCTTCACCATCGCCTGCCGCCGCAGCGAGGCGGTGCCGAGCCTGCTTCCCGCGGCAAGCTCGCGCAGGCTCTTGGCCCTGCGGCTGATGAAGACATCGCGCGCGTCCTCGCGGGGGAGCGTTGCCGCGAGCACGAGCCCGGGCGGGAGGATCGTCGGCAAGTCCTTGGCGGAATGCACCGCGAGGTCGATCGCGCCCTCGAGCAGCGCCTGCTCGATCTCCTTGGCGAACAGCCCCTTGCCGCCGGCCTCGGCGAGCGGCCGGTCCTGGATCTCGTCGCCGGAGGTGCGGATCGGGATGAGCTCGATCGCGGAAACGGCGGGGCCATGGGCGGTGAGCGCCTCCCGGACCAGCTGCGCCTGCTTGAGCGCCAGCGGGCTGCCCCGCGTGCCGATCCGCAAAACGCCAGATGCGGCCGAGGATTGCACCTTGCGACCTCGCAATGCTACGCGTCCGTGCGGCCCGCGATCATAGGGACGGCGGTGCCGGCGTGAAAGCGGAGAGCTCCGCCGGATCGCGGCCGGCGCGGCGCTCGGCCGCGGGACAATATGCTGGTTCTCGGGATCGAAACCACCTGCGACGAGACGGCCGCGGCAATCGTGCGCCGCCACGAGGACGGCCGCGGCGAGATTGTGGCCAACGTCATTCTCTCCCAGAGCGCCGAGCATGCGGCCTATGGCGGGGTGGTGCCGGAGATCGCGGCACGCGCCCATGTCGAAGTGCTCGATCTCACCATCGCGGAAGCCATGGTGAAGGCCGGGACTTCCTTCGAGGCGCTCGACGGCGTCGCCGCCGCGGCCGGCCCCGGGCTGATCGGCGGAATCATCGTCGGCCTGACCATGGCGAAAGCGATTGCGCTCGTCGTCGAGAAGCCGCTGGTCGCCGTCAACCATCTCGAGGCGCATGCGCTGACCGCCCGGCTCACCGATGCCGTCGCGTTTCCCTATTGCCTGTTTCTCGTGTCCGGCGGGCACACCCAGATCGTGGCGGTGCTCGACGTCGGCAGATATGTGCGGCTCGGAACCACGCTCGACGATGCCATCGGCGAGGCCTTCGACAAGACCGCGAAGCTGCTCGGGCTCGGGTATCCGGGCGGACCGGAAGTCGAGCGCGAGGCGGCGCGAGGCGAAGCCACTCGCTTCGCGCTGCCGCGCCCGATGCTCGGCCGCGACGAACCGGATTTTTCGCTGTCGGGGCTCAAGACCGCGCTGCGCCTCGAGGCGGAAAAGATCGCGCCGCTTTCCGACCAGGACGTCGCCGATCTGTGCGCGGCGTTCCAGCGCGCCGTGGTGGACGTCGTGGCCGACCGGGTGCTGACCGGCCTGCGCGCATTCCGCCGGCGGTTCGGCGCCCCGACCGCGCTCGTGGTCGCCGGCGGCGTCGCGGTCAATCAGGCGATCCGACGCGCGCTCGAGACGGTCGCCGGCATGGCCGATACGTCGCTGGTCGCCCCACCCGCCGAGCTCTGCACCGACAACGGCGCCATGATCGCCTGGGCGGGCGCGGAGCGGATTTTTCGCGGCATGACCGACACGCTGGCGGCGAGCCCGCGGGCGCGCTGGCCGCTGGAAGAGACCCTCGCGGCGGAGAAAGCTCCGGCGTGAGCGCGTTCCGGCACATCGGCGTGCTGGGGGCGGGCGCCTGGGGCAGCGCGCTCGCCAACGTCGCGGCGCGCGCCGGACGGCGCGTCACGCTCTGGACCCGCGACCCGCGCCTTGCGGAGACGATCGCGCAACGCCGGCAGAGCCCGAAACTCCCCGGCGTGCGCCTCGAAGATTCGGTCGCCGTCACCGGGGCGCTCGAGGCGGTGGATGCAGCCGCCCTGCTCGTCGCCGTGCCGGCCCAAGCGCTGCGCTCGGTCGCGCGCGCGCTGGCGCCGGTGCTGCGCGACGGCATACCGGTCATTGCCTGCGCCAAGGGCATCGAACGCGGAACCGGGCGGTTCATGACCGAGGTGATCGCAGAATGTATTGCACAGGCCGAACCGGCGATTCTGTCCGGGCCGAGCTTCGCCGCCGACGTGGCGCGCGGCCTGCCCACCGCGGTCACGCTGGCGGCCCGGGACGAGAGGCTGGCGGGCGCGCTCGCGGGCGCGCTCGGCTCGCCGATGTTTCGGCCCTATCACTCGACCGATTTGCGCGGGGTCGAGATCGGCGGGGCGGCCAAGAACGTGCTGGCGATCGCCGCGGGCATCGTCGAGGGCCGCCGGCTCGGACCGAGCGCCGCCGCCGCCCTCACCACGCGCGGCTTCGCCGCGCTCGAAGAAGCGCAACGCGGCAAGCTGGCGGAAGGCGTGTTCACGGCCTCGGTACTCAGCGATATGGCGAATGCCCGCGGGATCGAAATGCCGATCGCCGCGGCGGTCGCGGCAGTGCTGGACGGCCGGCTCGGCATCGACGCGGCAATCGAATCGCTGCTGACGCGGCCGTTCCGGGCGGAGGCGTGATACGAGATGATCTCGTGATCGCGCCGGGCGCAGCAGCATTCTCCTACCTCCCCCTGGAGGGGGAGGTCGGCGAGCGTCGTCAGGCGCGAGCCGGGTGGGGGTGAATCAGCATCACCCCACCCCGGCAGCTCGCAACATGCTCAGCAGCGAACCAAGATCGGGAGGTGACGATGGCATATTGGCTGCTGAAGACCGAGCCGGAGACGTTTTCCTGGGACGATCAGGTCAAGCGCGGCGGCAAGGGCGAGCCGTGGACCGGCGTGCGGAACTACCGCGCCCGGGGGCACCTCAAGGCGATGCGGCTCGGCGACCACGCGTTTTTCTATCACACCGGGGACGAGAAGCAGGTCGTCGGCATCGTCGAGGTGATCCGTGAAGCCTATCCGGACCCGACCGACGACACCGCGGTGTTTCGCGCGGTCGACGTGAGGGCGGTGCGGCCGCTGCCCAAGCCGGTGACGCTCAAGGCCGTCAAAGCCGACCGGCGGCTCGAGGACATGGTGCTGGCCAAGCAGCCGCGGCTCTCGGTCCAGCCGGTGACGGCGGACGAGTGGCGGATCGTGTGCAGCATGGGCGGGATCAAGGCATAAAAGCGTAGTAGGTTCGTAGCCCGGATGGAGCGCCCGCGAAGGGCGCGAAATCCGGGATTGTGGGATGAACCCCGGATTCCGCTTCGCTTCATCCGGGCTACCAGAAATCGAGCATACTTGGATGGAGGCCAGGATGACGTTTGCCGGCATGAATTACTGGGCCGTGCTGATGGCGGCGGTCGCTGCCTGGATGCTCGGGGCGCTGTGGTACTCGGTGCTGGCAAAGCCGTGGATGGCCGCCGCCGGCGTGGCGAATGCCGGGATGCAGGACAACATGGGCTCCCCGCGGGCATTCCTGCCGTTCGTCATTGCCTTCGCGGCCGCATTGGTCATGGCGTGGGTCCTGGCGGGGATCATGGGGCACCTCGGCCAGCTCACCATCAAGAACGGGGTGATTTCCGGAGCGTTCTGCTGGCTCGGGTTCACGATCCCCGCCATGACCGCGAATTACACCTTCGGGCGGCGCCGGCCGCTCCTGCTCCTGATCGACGGCGGCTATTGGCTGGCAGCCCTGGTGGTGATGGGGGCCATCATCGGCGGGCTCGGCATCCGGTGATCCCGACCCTCCCCGCGGCCAGCCCGCAACGAAAGTCTCATCAGGGCCGCCTTGTCGGTGCTCGGCCCGGCGCGGCATAATGGCATCGAGGAAACGCCCGCGGCCGGCCTCGGCCGTTCACCGCATCCAGGGGTAGATCATGTCGCAAAAGCTTTACGAAGTCCCGGCCGAGTGGAAGCGGCGCGCCTTCATCGACGCAGCGAAATATCGCGACATGTACGCGCGCTCGATCCAGGATCCGGACGGCTTCTGGGGCGACATCGGCAAGCGCATCGATTGGTTCAAGCCCTACAGCAAGGTCAAGAACAGCTCGTTCGACCTGCATCGCGTCTCGATCAAATGGTACGAGGACGGCGTCACCAACGTGGCGCACAATTGCATCGACCGGCATCTCGCCAAGCGCGGCGACCAGGTCGCGATCCTGTGGGAAGGCGACGATCCCAAGGAGGATCGCCGGATCACCTACAAGGAGCTGCATACGCAAGTCTGCAAGTTCGCCAACGTGCTCAAGGCGCAAGGGGTCAACAAGGGCGACCGCGTCACCATCTATCTGCCGATGATCCCCGAGCTCGCGTTCGCGATGCTGGCCTGCACCCGGATCGGGGCCATTCACTCCATCGTGTTCGGCGGCTTCTCCCCGGATTCGCTCGCCGGCCGCATCAAGGACTGCAAATCGACCATCATCGTCACCGCCGACGAGGGCCTGCGCGGCGGGCGCAAGGTCCCGCTCAAGGCCAACGCCGATGCGGCGGCCGAGAAGGCCGGCGGCGTGCAGTCCATGGTGGTGGTGCGCCGTACCGGCGGAGCGGTGAACATGAAGGGAGGCCGCGACCATTACTACGACGAGCTGGCCAAGGGCGTGCCGGCGGATTGTCCGTGCGAGCCGATGAACGCCGAGGACCCGCTGTTCATTCTCTATACCTCCGGCTCGACCGGACAGCCCAAGGGCGTGCTGCATACCACCGGCGGCTATCTGGTGTTCGTCGCGTTCAGCCACGAGACCATTTTCGACTACCACGACGGCGACATCTATTGGTGCACCGCCGACATCGGCTGGGTGACCGGTCACAGCTACATCGTCTACGGCCCGCTCGCCAACGGCGCCACCACGCTGATGTTCGAGGGCGTGCCGAACTACCCGACGATCTCCCGGTTCTGGGAGGTCGTCGACAAGCACCAGGTCAACATCATCTACACCGCGCCGACCGCGATCCGGGCGCTGATGCAGGCCGGCGAGGCGCCGGTGAAGAAGACCAGCCGCAAATCGCTGCGTCTGCTCGGCACCGTGGGCGAGCCGATCAATCCCGAAGCCTGGGAATGGTATCACCGCGTCGTCGGCGAGCGCCGCTGCCCGATCGTCGACACCTGGTGGCAGACCGAGACCGGCGGCATCCTGATCACGCCGCTGCCGGGCGCGATCGCCACCAAGCCGGGATCGGCCACGCTGCCGTTCTTCGGCGTGATCCCGCAGATCGTCGACGCTTCCGGCAACGTGGTCGAGGGTGCCGCCGAGGGCAATCTGGTGATCGCCGATTCTTGGCCCGGCCTGATGCGCACGGTCTACGGCGACCACGAGCGCTTCGCGCAGACCTATTTCTCGGCCTACCCTGGCAAGTATTTCACCGGCGACGGATGCCGGCGCGACGCCGACGGCTATTACTGGATCACCGGGCGGGTCGACGACGTGATCAACGTCTCCGGACACCGGCTCGGCACCGCCGAGGTCGAAAGCGCGCTGGTGGCGCACCCGAAGGTCTCGGAGGCCGCGGTGGTCGGCTATCCGCACGACCTCAAGGGCCAGGGCATCTACGCCTATGTGACCCTGATGGCCGGCGAGCAGCCGAGCGAAGCGTTGCGCAAGGAGCTCGTCGCCTGGGTGCGCAAGGAGATCGGCCCGATCGCGTCGCCCGATCTCATCCAGTTCGCGCCGAGCCTGCCGAAGACGCGCTCGGGAAAGATCATGCGCCGGATCTTGCGAAAAATCGCCGAGGATTCCTTCCAGAATCTCGGCGACACGTCGACCCTGGCGGAGCCCGGCGTGGTCGACGACCTCGTGAACAATCGGCAGAACCGCAGGACCGCCGCCGCCGAGTAGCGTCAGGTCATCCGATGCCGGACCGGGCCGGGGCGCTCGGCGGTTGGATCCGATGGCGAGGCGCGAGCCGGCTCGGGCCGCAGGCTTGCCGCCGATCCCTCCCCGGATCGCAAAGAAATCCCGCGAGCCGCCGGCGTCGCCGGACTGGCCGGTGGCACATCGCCTCTCTGAGTGTGGCGGTCAGAGCACAGTTCCCAATTAATTGTTGCGATAACCTCGCGCCGTCTGGTCAGAGCTGGGATTTTAGTTTGAATTTACGCTGTCTGCAGGTTTCGGCTGAAGTAATTCGAGCCGGCAGTTATCATTGCAATCTTCTGCATTCGAGCCGGTGGTAACGCCGCGCCGAATGCGCGGGGCGCGGGGGCTTCCATGATTCGAAAATTCCTGGGTTCGCTCGCCGGCACCGTGGCGATCGGAGCGATGCTGTTCGCCGGGCCGGCGCCCGCACATGCCCGCGAGGTGGTCGCATTCCGGGACAACGCGGCCGCTGGCACGATCATCATCAAGACCAGCGAACGGCGGCTCTATTACGTCATGGGGGACGGCCGCGCGGTGCGCTACCCGGTCGGAGTCGGTAGGTCAGGCAAGCAATGGGCCGGCCAGACTCATATCGATGGCAAATATCTGCATCCGGCCTGGTCGCCTCCGGCCGACGTCAAGCATGACAAGCCGAACATCCCGGACGTCATTCCGGGCGGATCTCCCCGAAATCCGATGGGAGTCGCCGCGATGACCCTCAATGGCGGGCAATACGCCATCCATGGCACGAACGTGCCGTCCTCGGTCGGCGGATTCGTGTCCTATGGCTGCATCCGGATGTACAACCAGGACATCACCGATCTGTTCGGCCGGGTGAGCGTCGGCACGCCGGTCATCGTCACGCGCTAATCTAGCGGACGCGCCGGCCAGAACCCAGGCGACAGGACCGCAGCCGGCGGAATTGCTATATCCGGCGTCTGTCCGCTGTCATCTTCGTCTGCCCATGGTCCCTTCCCGAACTGCCGCGCCTGAAGTGCCCGGCTTGGCGGCGCGCCGGGTCGCGATCGAAATTCTCGAAACCGTGTTGCGGCAGCACCGGCCGCTCGACGAGCAGCTCGACGGTCCCCAGGCGCATCCCGGGCTCTCCGCGCTTGCGGACCGCGACCGCGCCTTGGTGCGCAAACTTCTCGGCACGGCGCTGCGCCGGCTCGGCAGCCTGCGGGCACTGCTGGCGGCAGCGCTCGACCGCGGGCTTCCCGCCGGCGCGCCGCGGCTCGAGGCGGTGCTGCTGGTCGGGGCCGCGCAGATTCTCTGGCTCGAGGTCCCCGACCACGCTGCGGTCGATCTGGCCGTGCGCCTGGTCCAGGCGGATCGCCGAACCGCGCGCTATGCCGGCGTGGTCAACGCCGTGCTTCGGCGCCTCGCCCGGGACGGCGCGGCGATGCTCGCCGCGCTCGATGCCGGCGCACTCGACACGCCCGAATGGCTGATGACCCGCTGGACGCGCACCTATGGTTTCGCCGCCGCGCGGGCGATTGCCGAAAGGCATGCGGTCGAGCCGCCGCTCGATTTGAGCGTGAAGGCAGATCCGCAGGGTTGGGCGGCACGCCTGCGCGGCCGCGTGCTCCCGACCGGGACCGTTCGCACCCTGGTCCAGGGGCGGATTTCCGGATTTCCCGGCTACACCGAAGGCGCCTGGTGGATCCAGGATGCCGCGGCGGCGCTGCCGGCGCGGCTCTTCGGAGAGGTGCGCGGCCGCAGTATCGCCGATCTCTGTGCCGCGCCCGGCGGCAAGACCGCGCAGCTCGCGTCGATGGGCGCTGACGTGACCGCGGTCGACCGCGCGCCGGCGCGGCTCGCCCGGTTGCGGGACAATTTGGCGAGATTGGGCCTCGGAGCCGAAACCGTCACGGCCGACGTGAGCGAGTGGCAGGGCGGAACCTTCGACGCGGTGCTGCTCGACGCGCCCTGCATGTCGACCGGAACGATCCGGCGCCACCCCGATATCCCATGGCGCAAACGGGCAACCGAGATCGAGGCGCTCGTTGACCTGCAGCGCCGTCTGCTCGACCGGGCGGCCGGCCTGCTCAAGCCCGCCGCCACGCTGGTCTACTGCACTTGCTCGCTCGAGCCGGAAGAGAACGAGGAGCAGATTGCCGCTTTGCTGGCACGCGACCCCGGCTTGCGGCGCCGTCCGATCGCGGCGGAGGAACTCGCAGGCCTGGCGGAGCTCGTGAGCCCTTTGGGCGATTTGCGCACGCTGCCCTGCCATTTGTCCGATCCGGATGCGCACTGGGCCGGCCTCGACGGCTTCTATGCCGCACGCCTCGAGCGGACCTGACGCCGGGCTGCAAAAAATGCAGATTTAGACTCCGTTAACCATGTTTTCGGCCTAAAGGCTTGGTCAGCCTCTCTTGGCGCGCAGCCTTGGGGCCGCGGGGGGCGGGCCGACACCCGGTTCGCTTACCGCTGTCGCGGTTTTAAGGGTACTGTGGGCACAGCGGGAGCATCGGTCCAAATGCAAGGGGGGAGCTTGGTCATTTCCCGGGGGTCCATCGTCGAGCGTACGAGGCTCTCGTTGTTCGCGGCGAGCCGCACCCTGCGCACCTTCCTGGCCCGGCTCAACGCGCATCCGCTGTTTCGCTGGCACTTCTTTCCGACCCGCGCCGACCGCCTGTTGATCGCGCCGCAGGACCTGCGCACCGCCGATCCGACCCGGGCAAGCGAGATCTACGCCGGGCGTTTCGCCTTCGCGGGCAAGATCGTGGTCTGCGACGGCCGCTCGCCGTTCGAAATGGACCCGCCTTCCGACGAATGGGCGGATATGCTGCTCGGCTTCGGCTGGCTGCGGCATCTGCGCGCCGCCGATTCCGGCATCACCCGGGCGCACGCCCGCGCGCTGGTGGCGGAGTGGATCGCGCTGCAGGGATCCTGGAATTCGCTGGCGTGGCGGCCGGAGATCGTGACGCGGCGCATCATCTCGTGGCTGTCGCAGGCGCCGTTGGTGCTGCAGGAATCCGAGGCCGCATTCTACCGGCGCTTCATCCGCAACCTCACGCGCCAGGTCCGCTATTTGCGCCGCACGCTTTCGTGCACGCGCGACGGGCTGCCGCGGCTGCAGGCCATGGCCGCGCTGACCTATGCGGCGCTGTGCGTCGCCGGCCAGACCCGCATGCTCAAGCCGATGAGCCGGCGGCTGATGGAGGAGCTGGAGCGGCAGATCCTGCCGGACGGCGGCCACATCAGCCGCAATCCCGCGGCTCTGGTCGAGCTCCTGCTCGATCTCCTGCCGCTCAAGCAGGCGTTCGCCGCCCGCAACGTGCCGCCGCCGCCGGCACTGCTCAACGCCATCGATCGCATGATGCCGATGCTGCGTTTCTTCCGGCACGGCGACGGCAATTTTGCCCTGTTCAACGGCATGGGCCCGACCGCGCCGGATTTGCTGGCCACCGTGCTCGCCTACGACGACGCGCGCGGCGCGCCGCTCGCCAATGCGCCGCACAGCGGATATCAGCGCATGCAGGCCGGCGCGCTGCTCCTGATCGCCGATACCGGCCGCGCCCCTCCGGTCGGCGTGAGCCAGGAGGCGCATGCCGGCTTCCTGTCGTTCGAGCTCTCCTCGAACCAGCACCGGATCGTGGTGAATTGCGGATTGCCGCCCACCAGTCGCGAGAGCTGGCGGCCGGTCGCCCGCGCGACCGCCGCGCATTCGACGGTGACGTTCAACGACGTGTCCTCGTGTCAATTCCTGGGCCCCGGTCCGCTCCAGCGTTTTCTCGGCGCGCCCATCATCGAGGGTCCCACCGAAGTGCCCGTCTCGCGCCAGGACCGGGAGGATACCATCCAGGTGCGCGCTTCCCACGACGGCTACGCCGGCCGGTTCGGCGTGGTGCACCAGCGTTCGCTGCGGTTGGCCGCGGACGGCAGCCGCCTCGACGGCGAGGACCGGTTTCTGCCGGCGCACGGCGACAAGCTGCCGAGCGGACGTGCCGACGCATTCGCGGTGCGTTTTCACTTGCATCCGGCCGTCAAGGCGAACCGGCTGAGCGACGGACGCGGCGCCATGCTGATGCTGCCGAACCGCGAGGTGTGGACCTTCAGCGCCTACGAGGATTCCATCGAGATCGAGGAAAGCGTCTATCTCGCCGGCCGCGAGGGACCCCGCCGCACCGCCCAGCTGGTGATCTACGGCCGCGCCCGGAAGGCGCCGAGCGTGCGTTGGAGCTTTGTGCATGCCGATCCGGCCGCACCGCCGCCGCACCGCGGCGCCGAGGAGCCGGAATTGCCGCTGTGAATCACAGCTGTTGACGCAACGCGCCGGCGGTTTGAACCCGCCGCGATTCATGCTACCGCCCGGCCCCGGCATTCACCCATTTCTCGCACCGATGACCGAGCGCCTGCGTCCCATCGCCCGTGCCCTGCTCTCGGTTTCCGACAAGACCGGGCTCGTCGAATTCGCCCGCGCGCTCGCCGCGCGAAAGGTCGAGCTCATCTCGACCGGCGGCACCCGCAAGGCGCTGGCCGAAGCCGGGCTTGCGGTGCGCGAGGTCTCGGATCTCACCGGCTTTCCCGAAATGATGGACGGCAGGGTGAAGACCCTGCACCCGAAGGTGCACGGCGGCCTGCTGGCGATCCGCGACGATCCGGGCCACCGCGCGGCGATGGACGCGCACGGCATTCCGGCGATCGATCTCCTCATCGTCAATCTGTATCCGTTCGAGGCGACCCTCGCCAAAGGCGGCGCGTTCGCCGAGTGCGTGGAGAACATCGACATCGGCGGTCCGGCCATGATCCGGGCCGCGGCCAAAAATCACGCCGATGTCCTGGTCGTGATCGATCCGGATGATTACCAGACCGTGCTGGCGGAATTATCCGCGCACGGCGGCGCGACGAGCCTCGAGCTGCGCGCGCGGTTCGCCGCCAAGGCGTTCGCGCGCACCGCCGCCTACGACGCCGCGATCGCCGGCTGGTTCGCCGAAGCGCTCGACGATCCGGCGCCGGCCTGGCGCACGTTCTCGGGACGGCTGGCGGCAGCGTTGCGCTACGGCGAGAACCCGCATCAATCCGCCGCATTTTACCGCACGGCGGAGCAGCGCTTCGGGGTTGCGACCGCGCGCCAGGTGCAGGGCAAGCAGCTCTCCTACAACAATCTCAATGATACCGATGCGGCCTACGAGTGTCTGGGGGAGTTCGACGCGCGGCGCGGCGCGGCTTGCGTGATCGTCAAGCATGCCAATCCGTGCGGGGTGGCGGAGGGCGCCAATCTCCTCGATGCCTACCGCAAGGCGCTCGCCTGCGATCCTTTGTCGGCCTACGGCGGCATCGTCGCGGTCAACCAAAAACTCGACGCCGAGGCGGCGCGCGCGATCACCGAGATCTTCACCGAGGTGATCATCGCGCCGGACGCAACGGAGGAGGCGATCGGCATCGTCGGCGCCAAGAAGAAATTGCGCCTGCTGCTCGCCGGCGGCCTGCCCGATCCGCGCGCGGCCGGATTTTTGGCCAAATCCGTCGCCGGCGGTTTCCTGGTGCAGTCGCGCGACAACGCGGTCGTCGACGAGATGCAATTGCGGAATGTCACCAAACGCGCGCCGACCCCGGCCGAGCTCGACGATCTGCGCTTCGCCTTCCGGGTGGCCAAGCACGTCAAGTCGAACACCATCGTGTATGCCAAAAACCGCGCCACCGTCGGCATCGGCGCCGGACAGATGAGCCGGGTCGACGCGGCGCGGATCGCCGTACGCAAGGCCGAGGACGCCGCGAAAGCGGCGGGACTTTCCGAGCCGCTGACCAAGGGTTCGGTGGTCGCCTCCGACGCGTTCTTTCCGTTCGCCGACGGACTCCTGGTGGCGATCGAGGCGGGCGCGACCGCGGTGATCCAGCCCGGCGGCTCGGTCCGCGACGCCGAGGTGATCCAGGCCGCCGACGACCACGGCATCGCCATGGTGTTCACCGGCGTGCGGCATTTTCGGCACTGATCCCTCCCCTTCAGGGGAGGGCCGCTCCGCGCGCCAGCGAGGAGCCGGGTGGGATGACTTCCCACATCAGTCCGCCCCACCCGGCCGCCTGCGGCGGACACCCTCCCCTGGCGAGGAGGGATTGACGCGGGCCAGCACCAGCGCGCCGGTAACGAAGAAGGCGATCAGCACCGCCATGCCGGCCTTTTGGCTGGCGGTCGCGGCGGTGACGATGCCGACCAGCAACGGGCCGGCGAACGAGGTGATCTTCCCCGACAGCGCGAACAGCCCGAAGAATTGCGTGACGCGGTCCGCGGGCGCGAGCCGCGCCAACAGCGAGCGCGCCGCGGCCTGTACCGGTCCGGCGACCGCGCCGATCAACAAGCCGATCGCCAGATAGGCGCGTTCGGCAGCCGAAGCAAAAAGTCCTTCTCCGGGCGCCGGCGGCGCGACCGACACGAGGCCGATGCGGTCGGGATCGATCGTGAGAATCGCCGCCGCCGACAGGATCAGGATCACGAGGCTGCCGAGGATCACCCGCTTCGGGCCGTAACGGTCGTCGAGCTTGCCGCCCAAAAAAGCGCCGATCGAGCCCGTGATGGTCAGCAGGATGCCGAACGCTCCGATCTGAATGGTGCCCCAGCCGAACGTGCCGGCCGCGTAGATGCCGCCAAACGCGAACAGCGCCACCAGCCCGTCGGCACAGATCATGTTGGCGAGCAGGAACAGCGCGAGATCGCGCTCGCGCGGCAGCTGCCGGATCGTTTGCGCAAGCGTGCCGAGCCCGGTGCGCAGCGCGTCGGCAATGCCGCGCTGCCGCGGCCGGTCCGGCGTGAAGGCGAACAGCGGCCATGCGAAGATGACCAGCCAAATGGCCGTGAACGGCCCGGTGGCGCGGTCGCCCTCGTGGCCGAGCGGATCGAGACCGAACAGCGGGGCAACGCCGAGCAGCGTCTTGCCGGTGGTGGGACTGGCGGCCAGCAAACCGAGCGTCGCCGCGAGGCTGACGAGCCCGCCCACGTAGGCGACGCCCCACGCGGTGCCGGAAAGCCGGCCGAGCCGCTCGGGCGGCACCAGGGTGGGCATCATGCTGTTGAAGAACACCAGCGCGCATTGCGCGCCGACGGCGCCGAGCGCGAAAGCGGCGAGCACCGGCACGATGCTGGAAGGATCCGCCGGTTTGCCGAACCACAGCAGCGCCGACCCGACGAGCAGCAGCGCGGAGAATCCGGCGATCCACGGCTTGCGATGGCCCGCCGCATCCGCGATCGCGCCGAGCGCCGGCGACAACAATGCGATGATCAGCCCGGCGGCCGCGGTCGCAAATCCCCACAACGCCTGGCCCCGGGTCGCATCGCCGACGATCCCGGCTGCGAAATACGGCGCATACACGAAGGTGGTGATCAGGGTGAAGAACGGCTGGACCGCCCATTCGAACAGGATCCAGCCGGCGATCGCGGCGCGCGACGCGGGCTTGGCCTCCCCCGCTTGCGGCCGGAGCGTTCCCATTTGGCTAGCGGCTCGCTCCGGTCACCTTCCCCCTTGGGGGGAGATCGTCTCGCGCGCGCGGCGCGCAAGCCGGAAGGGGGGTGTCCGCCCCAGCAGTATCTCCGGGATGGGAGGTCGACCATGTTCCGCTTCGTGACGATCATCCCACTCCGTTTCTGGGCAATCGTGCTTTTGCTGGTGTTCATGTGGGCGGCATTCGGATTGGGCGAACTGATCGTTACTGCACTAGCACTGGCGTCATTGGCTAGCAGTTCTTGAGCCGACGACGCTGCCTTCCTGCTTTGCTAAATTTTTTGATGCCTCAAGTGCGCTGAGGCTAATCACAAGGTCGTAAGTCAGACCTGCCGGCGCGTAATTCATGGTGACGCTCTGGCTGAATTGCCGTGCTGAGTCGAGCAGGATCACGCTGCCGAATCCCTTCCGTGTCGGCGACGGCACTAGCGGACCACCGCGTTCCTTCCAAGAGAACAAGAACACGCCACCTCCATTGAGGCGCTCAATCTTGCCCTCGACCAAGACGTCGCCACGACTGGCGGACAAAGACCCGTACTTGAGCGCATTCGTTGCAAGTTCATGGACGATCATTGCGAATTGGTGGGCCGCTGATGGGTTAACGACAATGTCACATCCACTAACCTTCAGGCGCTCGGAGAATCCGCCGAATTGCCGATCAAGAATCTGCGCAAGCGATATGCCTTCCCACGCCGCTTCCGCCAACATTTCGTAGGCTCGCCCGAGCGCCTGCAGCCGGCCGTTCAAGACGTACTTTATTTCTGCGGCTGTCTTGCCCTCGTCGATGGCGCGGCTGGCGATGGCCTGAAACACGGCAAACAAATTCTTTGTCCGGTGCTGCAATTCTTCGATAACCAGCCGCTGACTTTCCCGTGCGTTTTCCTGCACGCGCTTGCGCTCGGATATGTCGATAACCGTGGCGAGGACATTGCCGTTGTGGCTAATCGGATTGAGACCGATCTCGATCGGAAATTCGCTTCCGTCCTTGCGTTGGCCGCTGAGATCGCGCCCGATGCCCATTGGCCGGGCTTCGGGCTTTCGCAGAAAGGCTTCTCGCTCAGACCGGTGCGCATCGACCTGTCGGTCAGGAACCAGGACTTCAACATTTCTTCCCAGCAATTCGGGTCCCTTGTAGCCGAACAGTTTCTCTATGCTCGCATTGACCAGCTTAATCCTGCCCTGCTCGTCGACAAGGATGATTCCGTTCGGCGCGGACTCGAAAACAACGCGCATGTTCTTCGCTTGCGCCATAACGCGGTCGACCAGCGCGTTCAGCAGTGCGACGAAGGTCACATTGATACCGCAGATGAAAATGAACAAAAACAATTGGATCAGTTCGCGCTCTTCGAAAGTCCAAGAATAAACCGGCGTGAGAAACAGATACCAGGCCGCCAGCGAAGAGAAGATTGTGGCGACGACACCCGGCCAGAGGCCCCCGACCAGTGTCGCGATGATGATGGCCGGATAGAAGGTGATGAAGGGAATTCGAGCGCCAACATACTCACCGACAAGCCAGCGAATGAGCGTGGCGAGGGCGACTAAGGCGAACGCGAGGCCGTAGGCCGCAATTGCATTCTGGCGAACGCGGTGCACACGTTCGACGATGGGACGGGTTTGCAAGGCATCAGAAAATGGCATTGGTCGCCGCCTTCCCCCCGCGAGCGCGGACAACAATCATTATAGGCCACCCCCCCGAATAAACAGTCCCTCATTGTCCCTCAGCGGAACCCATTGACGGCGGGGCCGGCTCACTCCGGGTGATGTCGGCTTCTGGCACATCGCGCCGGCTGGCCAGCGCATCGATTCGGCAGCAGAGGTGACCCGAGCAAGCTGCGCAGCCCGCACTAATGCTTCACCAAGTCGCCGAGCAGGCTGGCGGCGACGGATAGCTTGGAGAGCGTGAGGCCCGAGGCGGCGATGTCGTGCACGGTCGAGCGGATGCGCTCGACCTCGCCCGCGTGCGCGCCGATCCATTGCTCGACGGCGGCGGGTCCGGCCATGCCGTTGCCGACCATCTCGGCGGTGAGCCGCCGCTCCGCCTCCGCGATCGAGCCCAGCGCGCGATCGAGCGCGAGCTGGTCGAAATAATCCGTGAGCTTGATGCCGCGCGCCGCCTGCGCGATGCGATCGAGCTGGAAATACGCCCCGGCGGCAAAGAACGTCGCGGCGACTTCGACGACGGGCTTGCCGGTGCGATCCGCCACCAGGACGACGTCGGTCGCCGCGGCGAGCGCCGGCAGGCTGGCGAGGCGGCGGGCGAGGTCTCCCGGCACGCCGCCGGATCGCAGCTCGGCGCCGCGCGAACTCTGCACCGCTTGCGCTTCCGGGGTGAGCACGTTTGCGAGCGCCGCCTCGATCGAGCGAATGCCGGCGCGGTAGTGCTCGACCACGTCGGCGAGCCCGCGCGTAAGATCGACGTTGCGCAGGAACCAGATCAGCCGGTCGATCAGCAGGTCCTGCACCGCCGCATAGAGCTCGAGCTGCAGCGCGCCGCCGATCTTTGCGTCGAGCGCGTCGATGGCGGCATTGAGCTCGGTGAGCACATACGAGTCGCGCGCGGCCGCAAACGCCGCCGCGATCGCGGCCGGCGAAGCGCCGGTCTGGTCGGTGATGCGCGCGATCAGGGTGGGGCCGCCGCGGTTGATCATGGAATTGGCGAGCTGGGTGGCGATGATCTCGCGCCGCAGCCGGTGCTTGGCGACCGCATCGGGAAAATTTCTGACCAAAGGCCTGGGGAAATAGCGCGCAAGCTCGCGGCCGAGATAGGGATCGTCCGG
>WNGD01002811.1_pt1 | contig 18012 bp, 18 predicted proteins | sample 5400671 | NCBI WGS metagenome assembly WNGD01 (sample SAMN13153369, study PRJNA577476) | soil metagenome | isolation source: 40 cm soil or saprolite under grassland replicate 2 | place: USA:California | collected 2016-06-15
GAGGCTCGACGCGTTCGCCGGACGCTGGGACTCCCTCTCGAGCCTCACAGGTTGGTTCAACCTGCTCCCCGGCCTCATCGGGGCTCTGCTCGCCGCGCCTCTCGTGCTCGAGCTCGAGCGCGGCACGTTCCGCCTCGCCTGGACTCAGAGCATCACCCGGCGACGCTGGCTCACCACCCGGCTTGCCCTCCTGGTGGGTGCGGCAGTTGCTTTCTCGTTGCTGCTCACGCTTCTCATGAGCTGGTGGCGCCATCCCCTCGATGCGGTCGATGGCCGGTTCCAGAACGGCTTCGACTTCGAGGGCCTCGTACCCACCGCATACACGCTCTTCGCCGCTGCGGTGGTGCTTGCTTTCGGCGTCGTCCTGCGACGAACGGCGGCGGCGATCGGCCTCGGTTTCGTTTCCTTCTTCGCGCTCCGAATCGGGATCGAGGGGTGGGTGCGCCAACACTACGTCGCTCCGATCCACAAGACCTGGACCGGCGGCGAGCTCCCTGGGCGAAGCTTGATCAGTCCGGCGGACGCGTTACTGCGCACAGCGTGGGTGCTGAATCGAGGGTTCGGGTTCAGCGCGACGCGCGGGCACCGCCCAGACCCGTCGATTGTCGAGTCGTGCATCAAGAACGCATCGACGCGAGGCTTCGAGCGCACCTGTCTGGCCCAGCATCATTTCACCGAGTACGCGTACGCCGTCTATCAGCCGGCGAGTCGGTTCTGGCTGTTCCAGGTCATCGAGACCGGGATCTTCGTCGTGCTCTCCCTCGCTCTGCTCGGGTTCGCGATCTACTGGATCCGGAGACGCGTCAGCTGAACGATCTCTTCTCGGGCTGAGTTCCGTCGCTGTCGCGCGACCCGTGCGATCGTATGCACCGTGTCGGTTCGGATCGACGGCTCGCTCGACGGGGTCGATTGGGCTCAGGCCAAAGCTGACCTGGCGGCCGACGACTTCGACAACGGACGCAGCCCGGAGGCGCTGGCGCGCTCGTTCGAGCAGTCTCAACATGTCGTGTTCGCGCGAGACGGCGATCGGGTCGTCGGCATGGCGCGGCTGCTCTCAGACGGGGTCAGCAATGCGTACCTCGTCGACGTCTGGACGGCTTCGCCTTACCGCAGGCGAGGCATCGCCACGGCCATGATCCGGCACCTTCTGCGCCAGGTGCCCGGCCAGCACGTCGGGCTACAGACCGACAACGCGCAACCGTTCTACGAGTCGCTCGGCTTCGGGCCGCAACCGGAGTTCTGGTCGGCCATCGTCGGCTCGTGGCTCGAAAACGAAGCCAACAGTTGATCGGTAGAAAGGAGGGTCTCGTGGGAAAGGTGTTCGTGGAGCTGTCGGTGTCGCTCGACGGGTTCGTCGCCGGCCCGAATCCGAGTCTTGAGCATCCGCTCGGCGAGGGCGGCGAGCTGCTTCACGAATGGGCCATGGGGCTCGAGGCGTTTCGTGAGCGCCATGGAATGTCCGGAGGCGAGCAGAACCCGGACTCCGAGATCGTTGCCGAATCGCTCGCAGGTACCGGAGCGGTCGTGATGGGCCGGCGGATGTTCAGCGGCGGCGAGGGGCCCTGGGAAGACGATCCGAACGCCGACGCCTGGTGGGGCGACGATCCCCCGTTCCGCGTCCCGGTCTTCGTCGTCACTCACCATCCCCGCAAGCCCGTGGAGAAGCAGGGGGGCACGACGTTCACCTTCGTGACGGAGGGTGTGGAAGCGGCGGTCGAGCGAGCGCGCGCTGCTGCCGGGAGCGCGAACATCCAGATCGCGGGAGGCGCGAGCGTCGGACAACAGGCGCTGCGGGCTGGGCTCGTCGACGAGCTGCAGATGCACCTCGTGCCCGTGCTGCTGGGCGAAGGGACGCGGCTCCTCGAGGGCCTGTCTGCGGGAGACGCCCACCTCGAGCGCGTGCGAGTCGTCGACTCCCGCGCCGTCACGCACCTCTGGTATCGGATCGTCAGGTAGCGAATAGTCGATCCGCATTCGACCTGCGCGCATCGATCAGATCGCTGAGAGAGCGCTCGATGGCGTTGAGCGGGCAGAATCCTAGTGCCCATTCGCGAAGAAGTGTCGTCAGGTCCGAAGGAATCGACTGTCTGTGCGCGAGGCCCTCGTCGAGTTCTGGTGGATCGAAGACGGCCTCGATGCTCTCTCCATCGATGTGATCGGCGCGGTAGCTCTCGACCGAATCCGCCACGAGGTATGACGCGAGCCGGACCATGCGGGTACGTGTGTATCGTGTCGCTTCTCGTACAGACGCACGGAGAACGCCTCCATCGACTGGAGCAATGCCGTCAGCAGAAGACCGACGGGGCCCGCGCCGAGGACGTGCACTCGGCCCCCGGAGGGCAGGATCTCGAAGCTCGTAGAACGGGATTGCGGGGGCATCCGCCTCCTCGCTCGAGCCGCAGATCGGCGATGCTCAGACATGAGCCGGACCACGCCCCAAAGGCAACGCGGCCCGGCTGTCGATCTGACTACGCGCCAACCAGCGCGCCGGCTTCGACCTCGTCAAAGTAGGAGATCTCAACAGAGTCGGCATTGACGCCCGCCTGGCTCATTGCTTCCTTCAGCTCAGGCATAGCGAAGAACGCGCGCGCGGCCTCGCGGGAGTCGAATGTGTGGGTGACGATAATGTCGTTGGGATTCTCGATCGAGCGCAGCACCTGGTGGGCGTGCACCCCGTGCTCGGCTTGGGTCGGCGCGAAGCCGTCGTACGCTGTCTTCCAAGCGTCGAAATCCGTAACGCGGTGGCGGACGAGAGCAATGGTGCTCGTCATAGGGGCTCCCTTCAGGAGCGAATGCCTAGCTGCGAAAACACAGGCTTCAGAAGAAGCGCGCAGCGGAGGCGACGCTCGACAGTCTACTCCTCAGCAGCCGATGAGCTGACGACCGCGATAGCTACGCTCGTCAAGAGACATTTCCGCACACTCGGACAGTTAGCTGCTCCGTCGCGTGACCGTCACGCCAGCGGCACCCGACACGGGCGTCGACGGTCGTGCGCATCGTTCCAGTAGCATCGTGCCGTGCGCGAGTTGCGTCCCGGTCTGTGGCACTGGGAGGCATCGCACCCGCAGTGGCGACCGAGCGAGCCGTGGAGCGAGAACGTGTCGTCCTACGCGATCGACGAGGGGGAGCGGCTGCTGCTCTTCGATCCGCTGGCCGTGCCGAGCGAGCTTGGGGACCTCTCGGCCGGCCGCGAGACGGCGATCGTGCTCACCGCGCCGTGGCATGAGCGCGACGCGCAGAGCCTGGTCGAGCGGCTCGGCGTGCCGGTCTACACGCCGCTGCCCGACACCGCGCAGGACCTCATGGACATGTACGGCCTCACCGCCGAGCAGGCTGGCGACGGCAGTCCCGACCTCGTCTGGCTGCTCCGCGAGAAGAAAGGCGAGGCACGCCCGTACTCGTCCGGCGACCGGCTGCCCTTCGGCGCCGACGTGTTCCCCGGGCATAAGGCGAACGACACTGTGCTCTGGGTCGAGAGCCAGCGTGCGGTGATCTCCGGCGACACGCTCGTCGACTTCGGCCGGGGCCTCGAGATCAACGAGAGGTGGCTCCGCCCTGGCGTGACGCGCGAGGAGATCGCCGAGGGGCTGCGCCCCCTACTCGCACTGCCGGTCGAGCATGTGCTTGCGACGCACGGCGGGCCGACCGACCGGGCCGCCCTCGAGCGCGCGTTGTCCTCCTCCTAGACCGCTCAAAGGGACATTCCCGCACGCTCGCCCAGTCAACCGGCATCTCGCCGGGCATCTACGAGCGCACGACCCGGAGGTCGCAGCCCGCGCTACAGACAGCCACGAAAACGGGCATATGCTCGCGACGTGCCTCTTCGTGCCGCCGCGATTTGCGGTCTACTCGCGCCGATCACGTTCATCGCAGGCTGGCTTATCGGCGGGTTAGCTCAACCGGCCGAGTACAGCGTCGTCGATCACGACGTCAGCGACCTGGGTGCGCTCACGGCCGGCAAACCCTGGCTCTACAACCAGCTCGGCTCCAACCTTACGGGGTTGCTTCTGTTCGTCTTGGCACTCGGCCTCTGGAAGACCGTCGGGACATCACGCCCGGCGCGAATCGGAGTGATTGCCTTCGGAGTCTTTGCGGTGGGCACGTTCCTCGACGGCCTGTTCCGGCTCGACTGTCGAAAGATCGACGAAGGCTGCGACAGGACCTCTTCCTGGCACGCGGCCGCCCATCTCGTCGGTCCGGTTTTACAGTTCTCGGAATCTTCGTCGCGGTGTTCGCGCTGCGTTGGCGTTCAGGAAGTCCACCCGCTGGCGCGATGTTTGGATCGCAAGTCTTGCCTCCGGGTTAGCGGCGCTCGTCTCACTCGTCCTTTTCAGCCTGCCCGGCGAAGGGCTCGAGGTTAGGTGGCGACGACCATCCTGCTCGCTTGGGTCGCGCTCGTCTCGTACCGGCTGCTACGCATCGCACAGGAGACGACGGCGGCCAGCTCTGCGGCGCCGATGGATATCTGACTACGCGAAGCTGACGCTCCATGAGTAATGTCGAGCACGAGCGCGACGTCGAGCGCGAAGAGATTGCCGAGCCAGGCCGGATCGAGCCGCCCCGGCGAGTGCGCGAAGCGGACGTCGCCCACCGTGCCGGGAGTATCCGGCCACCAGGTGTGGATGGCGCTATCGGCGAGCCCGAGGTCGGCGGCCAGGTCGCCGAAGAGGTGAAAGCCAGCGCCGGCGACCACAGGAGGTCGGCCCACAGGCGCCGGTGATCGAGGCTCTGGTGAGGTTCCGTGATGAACGTCGAGGCCCTCGCCGCGTCGAGTGCACGTGCGGTGAGGAAGTTCGCGCCGGTCTCTCTGGCGTAGGCGAGCGGTAAGCGGCTCCCGACGAGACGTGCCGGCCGCCTGGTGGTAGCGCAGCCTCCGACGGAACTCGGTCATTGCGGGATGCCGCGGCACATGGTCGTTGGCTTCCCAGCAGTGCGCGGCCTCGAGCTCTTGCCTGGTGAGAGTCGCGAACCGTCGAGATCGTGCGCCGCGTTCACGGTGGTCGATGTCAGCGGCTCGTGCAGGTGGTGCCGACGACGTGCACGCGCGCTCGCCTGCGCTACTCCGGAAGCCACCCGTCGCGGTAGCGCGTGGGCTCCCGCTTCGCGACCTGCGCGTACGCGTCACGCGGCTCGTTCGTCTCCTTCTCGACTCCCACTGCGTGCCGGAGGGCGACCTCGTCCACGGTGTAGCCGCCCCAGTCGGGACCGTCCGCGTACGCGCGGGTGCCCACGGCGACGACCACGCACGGCCCGTTCCCGGCGCCTATGATCGTGTGCTTCGTCTCCGCCGGGCAGTGCACGAAGTCCCATGGCCGGAGCGGGCGCTCCTCGCCTTCGACGATCAAGAGCGCCTCACCCGAGAGCACGAGGAAGTCCTCTTGGTCGGCCTCCCAGTGGTACATCGCCATCGCGTCGCCCGCGTGCAGGACCTGGACGTTGATCCCGAGCTGCGGGAAGTTCTGGTCGCCTTCGAGGTCGCAGAACGCGGGACGGCCCTCGGCGTGGTGCCAGCGCGCCTCCCGCGCGTTCAGGACGTACCAGCCCTCGCCGGTAGCGACGAGACCGTGCTCGGTCTCCTCGAGTCGCGCTTCGGGAACCACGAGCCGGAGACTAGCCTCGACGACGGCTCGGCTGCGGGACAGGCCGCACCTGCGACGAGAGTGTGACGAAGCGACCCAAGGAAGGCGGCGCCGGAGCGGTGCGACCGCCAGGACGCTTTGCGAAGACGACGAGCTGCGCCGTAGGCTTTGCGCCGTGGCCACGTCGCTGGGTGGTCGGCTGATCGCCGATGTTGCAGCGCACGACGTAACTGCAATAGCCGTGTGCTTTGCACACGATGCCGAGTTCCGGGCCCTCACGCCTCCGAGGCTGAGAGAGGGCGTGGGCGGCCTCCGCCTGGTTGACCAACACGGTCGATCCCGGTGAAGGCGCGGTGTGGGGAGCGATGCTGGTTGCGATCGTGGCAATATTCGTCGCCGGGCTCTCGCCGCTCTCGCCGTTCCCGACGCGTTCGACAACCACGGTGTCATGTTCGGGATTGCGTTCCTGATCGTGATCGTCATGCATCCTGCCGGCGTCCTGAGAGGGATCGATACGAGAAGAAGGAGCCGCCCATACGGCTCCTTCTTCTGAGTCGTTGCGAGAGCTGGTTAGGAGCAGCCGGTGTTGGTGCCGCAGTCGCGGCAGGTGTAGCACGACCCCGTGCGCACCATGCGGCCCCCGCACTTGGCGCATTCGACGGCGTCCTCCCACTGGTTGAAGAGCGCCGTCTGGCCTGGAGCAGGCGTCGGATCGATCCCGATCGCTGCGGCAGCGTGCTCGCCGGCCTCGTTGTAGGCGGCCGCGAGCCTCTGCTTCACCTCGGGCGTGAGGATGCCGGCCTCCTCCTGCTGGTCGGCGGAGAGGAACTTCTTGCCCATCCAGCGGAAGATGTAGTCCACGATCGACTTCGCGACCCGGATGTCGACGTCGTTGGTCACGCCCGACGGCTCGAAGCGCATATGGCTGAACTTCGAGACGTACACGTCGAGCGGCACGCCGTACTGGAGGCCGAGCGAAACCGAGATCATGAACGAGTTCATGAGCCCGGCGAGGGTCGTCCCCTCCTTGGCGATGTCCACGAAGATGTCGCCGGGCGTCCCGTCCTCGAAGAGGCCGACGTGGATGTAGCCCTCGTACTCGCCGACGCGGAACTTGCGCCCGACCTCGGTGCGGTCCTCGGGGAGCCGCCTGCGCTGCGGCACGGCTACGGCAGCGACCGGAGCCAGCGTCGTCGCGCCTGCGTCCCCCTTCTTCGAGAGCGGCTGCGCGACCTTGCAGTTGTCGCGGTAGATCGCGATCGCCTTGATCCCGAGTCGCCAGGACTCGATGAAGAGCTGGGAGATCTCCTCGACCGTGATCTGCTCGGGCAGGTTGACCGTCTTCGAGATCGCACCCGAGATGAACGGCTGGACCGCGCCCATCATCTTCACGTGGCCCATGTAACGGATCGCGCGGTCGCCGATCGCGCAGTCGAAGATGGGAAAGTGGTCGGCCTTGATGTACGGCGCACCGACGACGGTGTTGCGCTCGTCGATGAAGGCGACGACCTCCTCGACCTCGTTCGGCGCATAGCCGAGCTTCTCGAGCGCCATCGGCACCGTCTTGTTGACGATCGTGATCTCGCCGCCGCCGACGAGCTTCTTCGACTTGACGAGCGAGAAGTCGGGCTCGACCCCGGTCGTGTCGCAATCCATCATGAAGCTGATCGTCCCGGTCGGTGCGAGCACGGTCGACTGCGCGTTGCGAAAGCCTGACACCTCGCCGAGCTCGAGCGCCTCGTCCCATGCGCGCCTGGCGGCGGTGAGCAGATCCCTTGGAACGGAGCTCGAATGGTCGATGTTGCCGACGGCCGCGCGGTGCTGCGCGATGACGCCAGTCATCGCCGCAGCGTTCGGCTGATAGCCGGCGAACGGGCCCATCCGCTTCGCGACCTCAGCCGACTTCCGGTACGCGCGACCGGTCATGAGCGCCGTGATCGCGGCCGCGTAGGCACGACCCTCGTCCGAGTCGTAGGGCAACCCACGCGCCATGAGCAGCGCTCCGAGGTTCGCGTACCCGAGGCCGAGCTGGCGATACGCCTTCGCGTTGCTCTCGATCTCGGGAGTCGGGTAGGAGGAGTAGCCGACGGCGATCTCTTGCGCGAGGAAGACGACGTCGACGGCCTGCTCGAATGCCTCGACGTCGAGCTCCCCGTCCTCGCGGCGGAACTTCATGAGGTTCAGCGAGGCGAGGTTGCACGCGCTGTCGTCGATCGACATGTACTCGCTGCACGGGTTCGAGGCGTTGATCCGGCTCGTGTTCGGCAACGTGTGCCAGTTGTTGATCGTCGTGTCGTACTGCAAGCCGGGATCGGCGCACTCCCACGCGGCCTCCGCCATCTGCCGCAGGAGGTCGCGTGCGTCGGTCGTCTGGACGACCGAGCCGTCCGTGCGGGCGGTGAGGTTCCACTCCTTCCCCTCGAGGACACCCTCCATGAAGGCGTCCGTGACGCGCACTGAGTTGTTCGCGTTCTGGTACTGGATCGACGCCCAGTCGGGCGAGTCGAGCGTCATGTCGTAGCCGGCGGCCTCGAGGACGCGGGCCTTGCGCTCCTCCCGCGCCTTGCACCAGATGAACTCCTCCACGTCCGGGTGGTCGATGTCGAGGACGACCATCTTCGCGGCGCGGCGTGTCTTGCCGCCCGACTTGATCGTGCCCGCGGATGCGTCGGCGCCGCGCATGAAGCTCACGGGGCCGGATGCATACCCGCCTTTCGAGAGCTGCTCCTTCGAGGATCGGAGCCGGGAGAGGTTGACGCCCGAGCCGGAGCCACCGCGGAAGATGATCCCCTCGCGCCGGATCCAGTCGAGGATCGACTCCATCGAGTCGTCGATCGAGAGAATGAAGCACGCGCTGCACTGCGGGCGCGCCTCGAAGCCGACGTTGAACCAGACAGGCGAGTTGAAGGAGGCGTACTGGTTGACGAGGATCGACTTGAGCTCCGCTTCGAAGGTGTCGGCGTCCTCGTCCGTTGCGAAGTAGCCGCCATCGCGGCCCCATCCGCCGATCGTCTCGACGACGCGGCCGATCATCTGCTTGACCGAGCGCTCGCGCTCGGGAGAGGACATACGGCCGCGGAAGTACTTCTGGGCCACGATGTTCGTCGCCGTCTGCGACCAGAACCTCGGGAACTCGACGTCCTTCTGCTCGAAAGCGGGCCCGTCCTTTCCGGGAATGCGCGCCTCGCGCAGCTCCCACTCGATCTCCTCGAACGGGTCGCGGCCGGCGATCGTGAAGTAGCGGCGGGGGGCGACGCTCGTCGCCTCGTCGACGACCGTATTCACGACCTCGGCTGGGGCCTTGCGTGCTTCCTGGGGTGCCAACTCCCGAGCCTGCCTCGCAGTTGCCATCGGTTCCTCCCGGGCGGTGTCCGACATCTACCTACTCCCGCTCGGTCGAGCGATGGGCGTCATGCGAGCGGACCTAGGAGAGTAGGCAGCCGGTCCGACGGCAAGAATTAGGCCTTTTTGCAGGTAAAAAAGCACGAGGAGAGGCAATTCTAGCGGGTGCGCCCAGTCTCCCGCGGCCAGGGGTCAGTCGGTGCTGCGGCGACGTCTGACGACGTACCCGAAACCGCCCGCCGAGAGGACGACGAGCGAGACAGCGGCCAGCAGGACGAGTGGAAGCGGGAGGCTCGTGGGGCCATTCGCCGCGAGCGCAGAGCCCGTGTCCGCGCCGGCCGCGACCCGTGAGCTGCTTCCTTTCATGCTCTCACTGCTCAACGCTCTCGTGAGGGCATGTTCGATCGCGTCGGTCGCGTTCGTGTAGTCCCTGAGATCGGTCGGCATCTTGGCCAGCGCATCCTGATAGCAGTGCAGCGGGTAGACGCCGTCGACCCGCCCGTTGTCGGACCAGTCCGTGAGCACCTTCTCCTCGCAGCGCACACCGGCTGCCTTCGCTTCGCCTGCGAGGGCGAACGAGACCGTAACTGCGGCGAGGCCTACGAAGAACCCCGCGCTGGCGCGCGCCGTGCGACCCATCTGGCATCTGTTTTACCTGTCGGCCCCAGGGCCAAAACGGCACAACCGTTGTCAGCTGCGGTTTCTCAGCTGGGCGAGTCGTGCTCGTCCGAGTCGTCGTCTGCCTGCGCATGCTTGCGCCTCGAGTAGTAGCCGAGTGCGCCCGCTGCGAGCAGCGCGAGCGAGATGCCACCGAGGACCAGAAGCGGAATCGGCACCGACGAAGGGCCCGAGGTGTCGATGTTGCCGGCAGCCTGCTGGCTACCCTGGCCGTTCTCATCCTTTCCGTTCCCGCCGTCGACCGGTCGCCCGTTGCCGCGGAGCGCGTGCGGGTTCCCCGGATCGAGGTGGCCGTTGAGCGCCGCCTGCAGAGCGCGGTTGATGACGTCCGCGGCGTCCGCGTAGTCGCGGATGTCCTTCGGGATCGCGTCGATCGCCTCCTCGTAGCAATGCAGCGGATAGAGGCGGTCGATGCGGCCGTTGTCGAACCAGTCCGCGACGATCTCCTGTCCGCACTTCGAGCCCTTCGCGGCCGCGCTCGCCGGCAGCGAAAGAGCCACGCCGACGGCGGTCAGCAGCACGACGAGGCCGGTGAACGCGGAAAGGGTGCGGGTCATGTGCGGCAACTCGGTGTCAGGGCGCGACCGGGAGCCCGGGAAAACGAGCTCGTCCGAACGAGTCTCCCGTCTCCAGGTGATTCGGAGGTGAGTGGAGGGTAGACGATTTGTTTGACGGCAACGCTGAGTACCCTGCCGGGCAGGCTGGCACACGCCGCGGACGATGCTAGCGTGGCGCGCCATGGAGACGGCCCCGGAGCCGTCCGCCGGCGTACCCGGCGTCGGCGTTCTCGCGCTCACGGGCCTCGTCGGAGCGCTCGCTCTCGGGACGATCTTCGCGGGTGGCGGCTCGGGAGTCGGTGGCATCCTCAGGGTCGGCGGAGCGGCGGTCGTCGCTCTCGCGTGCATGCTCGTGTTCTTCGGGCTCGGCCGCCTGTCGCTCCCGCACCTCGGGCGTTCGGGGTGGGCGCTCGTCCTCTCGACCGTTCTTCTGGCGGTGTGGACGGGCGCCTCGATCGCCTGGTCGATCGTCCCCGACCGGTCGTGGGACGCGTTCGACAAGAACGTCGTCGTCGTCGCGTTCCTCGGCCTCGGGATCGTGCTTGCGGGAGCTGGCGGGAGGCTGGGCGCCCGCCTCGGAGCCGGCGTCCTCGCCGTCGGCATCGCGTCAGCACTCGTGTGGGCGCTCGCCTCGAAGACGGTTCCTGCCCTCGATCCCGGTGGAGACCGGGTCGCACGCCTACACGAGCCCGTCGACTACTGGAACGCGCTTGCCCTGCTCGCGGACGCCGGACTCGGGCTCGCGCTCTGGCTCGGCGCAGCTCGGGGACGGACGGCATGGCTGCGAGTCGCGGGCGCGCTACTTGGCTACTCGGCGACGTTGGCGCTGCTGCTGACGCTCTCGCGCGCGGGGCTCGCCGCCGCACTCGTCGTCGCCGCGGTCTGGCTCGCTCTCTCGAGCGAGCGCGTCGAGGGCGGGCTCTTCCTGGTCGCGACGGTCGCGCCCGCAGCGCTCGTCGGCGGGTGGGCGTTCACGCGCCCGGCGCTCGTGGACGCGGGCCAGAGGCACGCGGACCGCGTCTCGGACGGCGCGCTCTTCGGCGCCCTGGTGATCGTCGGCGGGATAGTGGCCGCCGTCGCGGTAGTGATCGGCTCCCGACGCCGGCTCCAGAACGAGACCCGCGGGAGAGTCGGCCGTGGCCTCTTGATCGGGCTCGGCGCGTGCGTTGCGGTCGGGCTGATCGCGCTCGTGGTTGTAGTCGGAAACCCGGTCACGAAGGCCTGGGACCAGGTCACTGCCCCGTGCTCGGAGGTCGTGAACAACCCGAGTCGTATCCGGACCCTCGCGAGCGGCCGTCTGTGCTGGTGGTCGGAGGCCTGGCACGTGTTCGCCGGGAAGGTACCGCTCGGGGCCGGGGCGGACTCGTTCGAGGTCGCCCGCAAGCGCTACCGGAAGAACGCCGCGAGCGTGACCGAGCCGCACAGCATTCCTCTGCAGCAGCTCGCAGACGGAGGGGTCCTCGGCTTTCTGCTCTTTCTTGCGCTCGCCGGGTCGGGCGCCGCCGTGTGCGTCTGTGGAGTTCGGCGGCTCGTCGGTGACGAACGGGCGGCAGCGGTCGCTCTCGTCTGCCTGCCGGTCGCGTACGGTGTTCACGCGCTCGTCGACTATGACTGGGATTTCCTGGCCGTCACGAGTCCGACCATGCTCGCGCTCGGTGTCCTTGCGGGCGCCGGCCGACTGTCCCTCGAGCGAGGCCGGCAACCGCTCGTCGTGGTCGCGAGCGCGCTCGTCGCGCTCTCGCTGCTCGCGTCGTTCTCCTTCCCGCGACTCGCCGACCGGAGCGGCCGTTCGGCGCTCAATGCGCTCGATCACCGGGACTTCTCGGCCGCGAAAGACGATGCGCAACGGGCGAGGTTCTTCGACCCGTTCAGCGTCGATCCGCTGTACGTCCTTGCCGGAACCGCGTCTCAGCAGGGACGGGTCCGGGAGGCGCTCGCCCGGTACGTGCAGGCGGTCGAGCTGCAGCCGGAGAACCCCGACACCTGGTACGCGCTCGGAAGCTACGAGTTCTTCCTGCGCAACATGTGCGCCGCGTACCGGTATCTGAACGCCGCGTACACGCTCGATTCGGCGGGGACCGAGTGGGTCAAGGGCGGCGCTCTAGACCAGGCGCGCGCGGCGGTCAACAAGGGCGCGTGCGAGAAGTGAGGGAGACCGCTAGCGTCCGAGGATCAGGACGAGCTCCGCTCCGTGGAGCTGGCGCGCACGCATCCCGTCGAGCGGGGTGACGAGCGAGATCCGGAGGTCGCGTCCGAGCCTGTGACCTTCGCCTGCGAAGCGTGGCCGGTACATGACGATGCTCCGGCCGAAGTCGCTCCGCGGAGCGTTCGCGACGCCACCGATCCGGTAGCCGTGCGCACGCACGCGAGATGCTTCAGTCGCCGCAGCGCCCTGGCGCCCGTTGCCGTTCAGAACGAGAACCCTCGTCTCCGAACGCGGAAGCCTGGCAGACCGGACGACGGTCGGGTGGTGCGTTAAGTGTCGCTTCGGCTGGACCGCCTCGTGTGCACGACGCTCCGCCGCGCGCTGCACCCGGTGAGACACGACGCCTGCGAGCGCAACCCCGCCGATCGCGAGCAGGACGAGGAGCTCGACGAGCGCGATCGTGCCGGTGACGAGTGCCGCCGTCCGCCACGGGCGAACGAGAGCGTCGGGAGGCTGAAGTGCAACGTCCATCGGGCGACCGATTCGCCCGCCGCTCGCCTACTCCTTCTGTACCCACTCCCACGTCGACCGGAGTCCGTCCTCGAGGCCGACGAACGCCATGAAGCGGAGCTCTTCCGCGGCCAACATCGTGTCGAGGACGCTGCGCTGGAGCTCTCCGACCCGAGCCGGCGCATGCGTCGGCTCGATCTCAGATCCGGATACGACCCGGCAGAGCTCGTAGAGCTCGAGCACGGATGTCTCGCTTCCGGTGCCGACATTGAAGACGCCGCCTTCCTGCCCCTGCGCTTGCAACGTCGCTCGCGCGACGTCGCCGACGTAGACGTAGTCGCGTGTCTGCGTCCCCTCGCCGAAGATCTTCGGCGACTCGCCCGACGCGAGCGCGCCGAGGAAGATCGCCACCACCCCGGCCTCGCCGTGCGGATCCTGGCGTGGCCCGTAGACGTTCCCGTACCGGAGCGCCACGTGCGTAGAGCCCTGGAGACGGTTGTATCCGCGCAGGTACTCCTCGCCAGCGAGCTTGGCGATCCCGTAGGGAGAGACCGGACGTAGCGGAGAGCTCTCCGCTACGGGGCCGTCGCACTCGCCGTAGATCGCTCCGCCCGTCGAGCTGAACACCACCTGCGCTCGGTGGCGACTCGCGGCCTCGAGGACGCGGATCGTCCCCAGCACGTTGACCTCGGCGTCTTCCACGGGCCGCTCGACGGAGACGCGGACGTCCGCCTGCGCGGCGAGATGGAAGACCGTTTCCGGCCGGATCTCGTCGAAGAGATCGGCGAGCGGTTCGCGGACGTCCTGAACGTGCAGACTGGCCGCCGCCGGAACGTTCTCCCGCTTCCCCGTCGCGAGCGAGTCGACGACCACGACCTCGTCGCCGCGTGCGACGAGGGCGTCGACGACGTGGGAGCCGACGAAGCCCGCGCCTCCGGTGACGACGACCCGCACCGGCCCATCCTACGGAGCCGTCGCTCGGCCGTAGGATTGGCTCCCGATGTTCGTCACCTTCGAGGGCCTCGACGGCTCGGGCAAGACGACGCAGGCGGCGCTGCTCCGGGCCCGGCTCGCAGCCGAGGGCGAGTCCGTCGTCGCGACCCGTGAGCCCGGCGGCACCGAGCTAGGGGAGCGGATTCGCGATCTCGTGCTGCATGGCGGACATGTCGCTCCCTGGGCCGAGGCGCTCCTCTACGCGGCGTCACGCGCGCAGCACGTCGAAGAGGTGATCCGGCCGGCGCTCGAGCGAGGCGCATCGGTCGTCTGCGACCGCTACGTCGATTCCTCGGTCGCCTACCAGGGCGGCGCACGCGGCCTCGGAATGAACCGAGTCCTCGAACTGAACCTCGCCGCCGTCGGCGGGCTCATGCCTCACCGAACATTCCTCCTCGTGTTCGATCCGGCGGCCGTTCATACCAGGCTGGGCTCCGATCACGACCGCATCGAGCGCGAGGACATCGACTTCTACGCTCGCGTGGCCGCCGCGTATCGCGAGCTCGCGGACCGCTTCTCGGAGCGGATCGTCGTCCTGGACGGTGCTCGCCCGGCCCACGAGCTGGCGGAGGAGGTGTATGGAGCACTTCGCGAAGGTTCCTGAGCAGCCGGAAGGGAAGCGCCTGCTCGAGGCCGCGCTCGCCGAGGGTCCGGCGCACGCCTATCTCCTGCACGGGCCGGCGGGGGTCGGCAAACGCAGCACCGCGTTCGCCTTCGCGGCGGCGCTGCTCGGGGAGGAGAGAAGGGTTGAGGCTCGCACACACCCGGACCTCTACGTCCTCGAGCCGCTCGGCGAGATGATCCGGATCGACGATGTGCGCGCGCTCCGGCGCGACCTGCACATGCGTCCGTTCGAGGCCGCACGCCGCGTCTACGTGGTGCTCGGTGCTGAGCGCCTCAACGAGGATGCGGCGGACGCGCTGCTCAAGGATCTCGAGGAGCCGCCGCCGTACGCGGTGATCGTCCTCGTCGCGAGCGAGCTCGGGCCGCTGCCAGCCACGATCCTCTCGCGCTGCCAGCTCGTCCCCTTCCGCCGACTCTCCGAGCGAGCTGTCCGGGAGTGGGTCGCGGCGCGCGCACCCGAGCGCAGCGAGGAGGAGATCCGAGCGCTGGCGCGGGCGGCAGCGGGGCGACTCGATCGTGCACGACGGCTGCTCGATCCCGCCTTCGCGGAGCGGCGCGAGGCTCTGCTCGCCGCCGCACGAGCGGTGTACCTCGACCCCGGGTTCGAGCCGGCCGACGGAGCCGCCGCGCTTCTGGACGCCGCCGCCGCGCGTGCTCGGGAAGCGAAGGAGCAGGAGAAAGACGCGATCGAGGATCTCGACCTTCCCGAGCGGGAGGCGGATCAGCGCGTGCGAAGGGCCGAGCGCGGCGGTGAGCGGGAGGAGCTGCTCGCCGGTCTGGAGGCGCTGGAGGCGTGGTACCGGGACCTCGTCGTCGTCGCGGCCGGTGCGGAGCGGGCAGCGGTGCACGCGGATCGCCTCGAGGAGCTGCGTGCCGACGTCGCGCTCGAGCTCGGTGAGGGCCCGGCGCGGGCCGCGGAGACGGTGCGCGAGACGTGGCGTGCGCTCGAGGAGTTCAACCTCAACGCGTCGCTCGCGCTGGAAGCGCTTTTCGTCCGGCTGCGCAGGGAGCTGCGTCGCCCGGTGCGCGCCTGAGCGGCGCTTCGGAGTCGAGTACCCTAGACGGAGCGCCGACGTAGCTCAGCTGGTAGAGCACTTCACTCGTAATGAAGGGGTCCGCGGTTCGAGTCCGCGCGTCGGCTCCAAGAAAGGCCCTGGAAACGGGGCCTTTCTCCGTTGGGACGGCTCTATGCGATCGACTCCCTCCGGCAGTGGTTCGGTCACTCAGGCGAAAGGCGCGTCGTCGACGAGCGACTCGCCGGGCGCGACGACGATCTCTATGACGGAGATCCTGCAAAATGGGTGGACGCGAGCCGGGTGCCGGCGAGAATCCAAACGATCGGGCAGCTCATTCGACCCGTCCTCGTTCATGGCGCCACCCAGCCGACAGATCGCGAGCGAGATCGGGCGCTCCGAGGACTACGCCGGGGGCCTCGTTCACGAGCTGCGTGAAGGGCTCGCCGAGCACGTGCTCGAGGTCGCCGGCGACGAGCTCCCTGAGGGGCCGCGATCGCGGCTCGAGCAGTCCGCGAGGTCGTCCGGCAGAGCCTGGGGCGGCGTCTATGCCGCGCGGGCTGGCTTATCGCTGCGGCGCCGTCGTTCCTTGGACTTCTCGCCGGACTTCCGCGGGTCTTCGTCGCGGCGATCCTTTGCGTCGAAGCGCCCGATGAGATCGTGCATGTTCGGCGTCATGGCCTGATCTTCGCCTGACGACTCCTTGCTCTTCTTGGCCATACACCGGTGATCGGCAGCTTCCGCGATTCGCATGAGCGCCGGCTCGAACAGCTCGTCGAAAGGGCGCGAGACGAGAGGTCCCTTCGCCGCTCGTCGCGCGTCCGCCGGTAGCCGTAGATCAGCGCAAATTCCAGGCGACCATTCGTCCCGTCGCTGAGCAGGTACGCTGCGACTTCGGCAAGGGGAGGGGGAGAAGTGGAAGGTTCGAGTTCGAAAGCGGCTTCGACGTGGCCGGTCGCGGTCGCGTTCTTGGGCGGCGCGCTCGTCCTGTACGTCATCGCGGGAATCGCTCTGCAGAAGCTGATCGCGTTCGTTCTATAGCCGTCTAGTTGGCAGTGGGGAGAGTGTCCGCTTAGAGTGGCAAGCTCTCCCCAGATGCTCACGTACCTGCCTGCGACGATTGCACTCTGGCTCGCGCTCGACCTTTTCGTCGTGCTCGTTCACGGCGGGTTGTGGCGCCGCGGCGACGAGTAGCGGCGACCTCGCCGCAGAAGCTCAGCCCGCGGTTGCGGACGCGGGGCCCGTCGTTGGGGTTTCAGCGTGCAGCCGTGGGCGATCGTCGGCCAGCCGCGAAAATACGTGCAGCGCGATGGTGCCGATATCGACGTCGGGTGGGCCTGGATCTTGCCCACACCACCGAGCGCCGGCTGGTCCGGATCGAGGTTGCCAAGGGTCATCTCGGACGCAGCGATCTGCCCGACGAGTGCAAGCGCGCGATTCGTGATCGAGGTCGCAGCGCAGTCTCTGCGCACCTGGACGCCGACGATCCCCCCGTCGCGAATCGTCGTGACGTCGGCGGGCCTGATGGTCGAGTACAGGTAGGCGACCGCGCGCGACGCGCTAGGTGGCACCACCGGAAAGAAAATGCACCGACTCGGTGGCGTCCTCGTCCAGCTTCCCAACTGACCTCCGCCGAAGCGGTTGCCGATCAGAGAGCCATCAACCTCGGTCGCTTCCGTGCTCGGTGCAGGCCGGACTCTATTCGAGCGGGGTGCACGCCGTCAAGCGAACTCGACTCGGAGGGCGAGACTCGAGCGGTACGTGCGCTAGCGCCCGACGTCAAGGCGGTCCTGGATCAGCCGCTCGAGGCGCGCGACGTCTGCAGCTTCGAGTTCGCGATCGGCCTTGTCGAGCAAGGCGATGGGCTGCTCTGCATCGTCTACGCTCGAGCCGGAAGCTCCTGCTCGACCTCATGGAGCTCGACGTCACTCTGGTGACATCGCCTGATGGCCGAGCGAACCGCATTTTGTTCGGCACCGGTCAGGATCTGTGTGCTCGAGCTCGATTTCGGCGGCGCCGAAATCGACGATCGAGATCGTCGACACGTACTCCGTGCAAGCCGGCAGGTCGACGCCGGCTTGTCGATCGCTTCTTGCAGCCGCGCTCGGATGGCATGCAGCCGGGACGAGAGCGGCGGCTCGTTGGACGTCATCGCCGTAGCAGCCGTGTCTCGCATGATCGCCCCCACGCGGCAATTCGATCGGCCGCCACGTTCGGCTCTCCGCGCGAGCCGTCGCCGGTCCGCTCGTCGCACGTAGAGCAGCGACCCGGCCGCGATCACGACCGATCCGAGCGAGAGGAGGAGGGCGGCGATCGTCAACGTGCGGCCGCGTGCGTCACTCGTCGTCGTCCTCGAGACGCTACGTGACGAGCTCGCTGCGCGGCGCGATCTCCGCCGGCGTGGCGAGTCCGCGCGTCGCCTCCGCCTCAGTTGAGCCGGTACGGAACGCTCGTCAGGATGACGCGGGGCTCGAAGAGCAGGAGGCGCTTGATGTACAGCGCGCGCTGGTTGTGCAAGAGCCGTGCGGCTCCGCTGAAGATGAGCTCGGGCATGATCGCGACTGCGACCG
>WNGD01002815.1_pt1 | contig 17996 bp, 21 predicted proteins | sample 5400671 | NCBI WGS metagenome assembly WNGD01 (sample SAMN13153369, study PRJNA577476) | soil metagenome | isolation source: 40 cm soil or saprolite under grassland replicate 2 | place: USA:California | collected 2016-06-15
AAGCTTACGATCCGGCGACCGATCGCTGGACCCGGCGGCGCGCCATGCCGAGCCGGCGCGGCGGGCTCGCGGCGGCGGTACTGGACGACGCGATCCACGTGGTCGGGGGAGAGACGAGGGGCTCCGTATTCGCGAACCATGAGGTGTACGACCCCGCGACCGATCGCTGGACGACCGGCCCGGCGCTGCCGGTGGCGCGCCACGGCCTTGGGGCCGCCGTGGTCGGGGGCAAGCTCTACGTGATCGGCGGCGGACCCAAGGCGGGGTTTTCCCAGACCGACGCGGTCGACGTGTTCGTGCCCTGAGAGCGGGGCGCCGCTGAAGGCTGCGGCGCACCGCGCTAGACTTAAGGCATGCCCGAGCTTCAGGTCGGCCTTCGCTACGTCGTGTTCGGCGCGTTCGCCGCGAGCGTGCTCGTGGCGCTCGCTTCCTGGCTGGTGCGCACCCGGCGCATCTCGCCGTTCGGCGCGCTCGGCCGCACCTTCCGCACGGCGAGCGACCCATTGATCCGTCCGATTGAAACGCGCCTCGTGCGGGCCGGCGGCAACCCGGTGCACGCGGGATGGTGGCTCGTCGTGGCGGTGGCGGCCGCGGGCGTGCTTTTCCTCACGCTCTGGAACTGGCTGGTGGAGACGGCGTTCAGCGTGGCGGCCGCGTACTCCGCAGGACCGCGCCCGACAATCGCCCTTGCGATCGACCTCGTGTACAGCATCATCGTCGTCGCGCTCTGGGTGCGGGTGCTCGCGAGCTGGTTCGGCTACTTCCGGTACTCGCGGTGGCTCCGGCCGGCGTACGCGCTGACCGACTGGCTCGTCGAGCCGATACGCCGCGTGCTCCCGCCGGCCGCCGGGTTCGACTGGAGCCCACTGGCCGCATGGCTCGCGCTGTGGCTGCTGAAGCGCGTGCTCCTCACTATCGTCGTGGGCTGATGGCGACCCTTGTGGTGCACGTGGTGCCCCGCGCCCGCCGGACCAAGGTGTCCGGCTGGCACGGCGACGCCATCAAAGTCAAGGTCGCGGCGGCCCCGGTGGACGGCGCGGCGAACGCGGAGCTGGTGCGCTTCGTCGCCGAGCGGGTGGGGGTTCCGCGGGCGACCGTGACGATCGTGAGCGGCGTGACCGCCCGTCGCAAGACCGTCGCCGTCGCGGGCGTGGCGACGGATGCGCTGGCGCGGGCACTGCTGCGCACGGAGGGGGAAGGAGACCAGGCGTGAAGGATGCGATCATCAGGCGATTCGACCGCCCCGACGAGACGCGCAACTTCGAGAAGGGGAAGTTCGACGTCGTGAAGATCGGCGACCTCGCCGTCGGGCGCGCCAGCTACGAGCCGGGGTGGAAGTGGTCGACCCACGTCGGTCCCATCGCGGGCACCAAGAGTTGTCAGGTCGAGCACGTTGGGCTCGTCGTCTCGGGCCGGTGCCGCGTCGTCATGGACGACGGTAAGGCGGTTTCGCTCGGGCCCGGGGACCTGTTTCACATCGCACCGGGGCACGACAGCTGGGTCGAAGGCGCCGAGCCGTACGTGTCGCTGCACTTCCTCGGCGCGGAGCGGTACGCAACGTGACATTGCTCAAGACGCTGGTCAACCTCGTCGTGGCAACGCTCGTCGGAGCGCTGGGCGACAAGCTGTTCGGTGTGTGGGGGATGCTCCTGGGCTTCATTGCGGGCGGCCTCGCCGCTTGGTGGGTGGCGCGGCGGGTGTTCGATTGAGGACACGGACGACGGATGACTGACGACTTCCCTTGAATACACGAAACAGGTAATACAGCGACGGCAGCAACACCACCCCGCCCACCGCCAGAACACCCAGCAGGAGACGGAGCGTCGCCGCTGGCGCGGCCGTGCCGGCGATCGAAAGGTCGGGCGGCACGATGTAGGGATACTGGCTCAGCGCCCAGCCCCAGAGGATGAGCGACACCTGCGCCGCGGCGGCCACGCGCGCCACGCCCCAACGGCGCACCCAGAGGGCGACGAGCGCGCTGACTGCCGCCACCGCGGTGAGGAGATGCAGCGGCACCGCCCAGGCGGCGAAGATGAGCCCGTCGCGCACGCGGGGCGCGCCGTCGAGCGAGAGCAGCAGCGCCAGTACCGCCGCCAGAAATAACCCCGCACCCGAGGCGAGCGCGCGACGGCGGAAATCATCTTGCAGCTCCCGCTCGCGGGCTTCGAGCGTCAGGTACACGGCCGCCAGGAACGCGAACGCGATGAGCGCGAACAGTCCCACTGACAGCGCGAACGGATTGAGCCACGGGGCGACGTACATGGCGTAGAAGTCCCCGCTCTCCCGTCCCCCGTCTCCGAGGGCACCCGAGGCGATCGCTCCCGCGGCGGTTCCGAGCAAGAGTGGAGTCATGAGACTCGCGATCGCAAACACCCCGCCCCAGTGGCGTTGCTCTCCGTCCGGACCGTACCGCCAGAAGGTAAACGCGGAACCTCGCAGCACGATGCCGATCAACACGAGCGAGAGGGGGATATGGAGCAGCGTACCGAGCCGCGCGAACGCCGGCGGGAAACAGGTAAAGAGCAGCACGATCGCGAGAATAAGCCACACATGGTTCGCCTCCCACACCGGGCCTATCGCTTCGGCGACGAGCTCGCGCTGACGCTCTCTGCGTGGGCCCAGCGCGAGCAGATCCCACACACCGCCGCCGAAATCTGCGCCGCCGAGCACCGCGTAGGCGTTGAGCGCGACGAAAATGACTGCGGCGAGCAGATCGGCGAGCGTCACGGGACGAACTCATGCGTGGTGAGTGGTGCGTGGTTGACCCCGTTGCGAGCCGGTCTGCCGGTGCGCACCGTCGGGAACCACTCACCACTCACCACGCAGTATTCGGTCAACGGGACTCCCCCCGAGGCATGTAAAACCCCCGCCATTCCGGAACCGCCGGACTGCGGATGATGTGTCGGTACAGTAGCCACGCAACGATCACGCCCAGGAAACAGTAGAGCAGCGTGAAGGTGACGAACGGGAACATCAGCCCTGGCATCGGGGTCACCGCGTCGGCGGTCTTGAGCACGCCGTAGATCACCCACGGCTGGCGGCCCAGCTCGGTCACCATCCACCCCGCCTCGACCGCGATGAAGCCCAGCGGGGTCGCCAGCGCGACCGCGCGCATGAGCCAGCGGTGGTGTGCCAGATCGCGCTTGCGCCACGCGAGCCATCCCGTCCAGAGCGCCACGACGGCGAGGTACGTCCCGGCGGCGACCATGACGTCGAACGAAAAGTGCACGGCCCGAACGTTCGGCCATTCGGACTGCGGGACCTGGTCCAGGCCCCGAACGACGGCGTGCGGATCGTGGAACGCCAGCAGCGACAGCGCGTAGGGGACTCGGACGGCCCATCGCGTCTCGCGCGCCGCGGCGTCGGGCCAACCCCCGAGCGTGAGCGGCGCGCCGGCCTCCGTGCGGAACAGCGCCTCCGCGGCAGCGAGCTTCACAGGCTGATGCGCCGCGAGGTGGCGGGCGGACAGGTCACCCGAGATCGGCTGCAGCACGGCGGCGGGCGCGCCCACGATCAGCGCGATCTCGAGTGCCCGGCGATGGAACGCGTTCGCCGGGTCCTTGAGCAGCAGGAACGCGTGGATTCCGGCGACCGCGAACCCGGTGGCGGCGTACGCCGCGAGCGTCATATGCAGCGTTTGCGACAGCGCGGCCCCGTTGGCCATCGCCGCGATCGGATCGACGTGCACCGCCTGCCCGTTCACGAGCTGGAACCCCGTGGGCGCGTTCATCCAGGCGTTCGCGATGACGACGAAGATGCCCGATGCCGTCCCACTCACCGCCACGGCGACGCCGGCCCAAAGGTGCGCCCGCCGCGAGACCCGGTCCCAGCCGTACAGGTAGATGCCGAGGAAGATCGCTTCGGTGAAGAACGCGAACCCCTCGAGCGAGAACGGCATGCCGATGATCGAACCGGCGAATTCCATGAAGCGGGGCCACAGGAGGCCGAGCTCGAACGACAGCACCGTCCCCGACACCGCGCCCACCGCGAACAGGATCGCCGTTCCCTTGGCCCACCGCTTGGCGAGATCGAGGTAAATCGCGTGTCCCGTCACCTGCCAGCGCCGCTCCGCCAACACCATCATGAGCGGCATCGCGATCCCGATCACGGCGAACACGATGTGGAAGGCCAGCGACATGCCCATCTGCGAGCGGGCCGCCAGGAGGTCGGACATGCTCGGAAAGATAGGTTCGGGAGGTTCGGGAGGTTGGGGGAGGTTGGGGGAGGTTGATCGCGGACGGGACAACCTCCTCTAACCTCCTCTAACCTCCTCTAACCTCCTCTAACCTCCTCTAACCTCCCCTAACCTGCTATTTCAGCTTTTCCTGCCGCTCCTCGACCGCCCGATTGTTCGCGAACTCCCGGGACATCGCCTCGAGGGTCGCTTTCGCCGAGTCCGGCATTCCGGCGGCGACGAACGCATCGGCACGGAGAATCCCGACTCGGAACCGGAGGAAGCGGCTCTCGGGCACGGCCGGGAAGGACGACAGTGCCCCCAAAGCCGCTCGCCCATCCTGCTTGTCCATGATGAGCGATTCGATGGCAAGCAGGCGCGCGCTGGTGTCATCCGGAAGGCGCTGCGTCAGCTGGCCGATCAGTTGGGCGGCCTCGGCCGTCTTTCCCGCTTTGCGGTCGAGCATGGCCTGGTGATAGAGCCCTGCCACGAGCAGGCGGCCCACGTCGTCGGGATTACCGCTGCGGATGCCCACGCCGCCGGCGTAGGCGTACACCAATTCGCCGCCGTGTTCGCCCGCTTCGTACAGCGAGAACGCACCGCCGAGTCCGACAACCGCCGAGGCGAGGTGGACACCCTTGCGCCACCGCCGCGCAGCGGGGATGAGCGCCGCGATCTCGAGCGCGGCCACGATGAGAAAGATGTTGCGGGTCCGCTCGCCCCACTCTTCGTGCTCCACGACAGCGACACGGGCCCCCGGCACGCGCTCCACCGGCCCGTGGGCGTCGGTCCCCGATTTCACCGCCAGCACCGCGCCGAGCGTCCCGACCAGGAGCAACACCACCGCTGCGGGCCCGGTGAACATCGCCCGGCCAGTCAGCGCAATGCAGCGGAACAAGACGCCCGCAAACAGCAGGGCGATCACGAAGTGCACGATTTGCGGGTGAACCGGAGCGAGCGACACGGTGGCGGCTCCCGAGGAATGAGTGGACCGGGAGAACATACGGCTTGCGGCACGGCGTCGTTGATCTAAATTCCGAGCGACAACTGCTTCCGTGGCGATTTGCGGCCTATTGCAGCCACGTTAAACAAGTCGCTAAAACGCCAGCCCGTTTGGCGACTGCTCGACCAAGCGGGTCTCGCTTTTCTGGGAGACGAGGGAAGGGAACGAGGCACGGGTGAGTGAAGTGACGCTGCGCAAGCTGCTCGACGACGGCAAAGTCCACGTGCTGGATGGCGCCATGGGGACGATGCTGTACTCGAAGGGCTTCTTCCTAAACGTCTGCTACGACGAGCTGAACCTGAAGCAGCCCAAGCTCGTCCAGGAAGTGCACGAGGCCTACGTACGGGCCGGCGCGGAAATCCTCGAGACCAACACCTTCGGCGCGAACCCCTTGAAGTTGGGGAGCTACGGGCTCGCCGACGACACCGAGAAGATCAACCAGGCCGCGGCCGAGCTGGCCCGTCGCGCCGCCGCGGGGCGAGCGAGCGTCGCGGGCGCGCTCGGGCCGCTGGGCGTCCGCATCGAGCCGTTCGGCCCGACGTCGCGCGAGGAGGCGTTCGCGCACTTCCAGCGCCAGGCACGGGGCCTCCTCGCGGGCGGCGTAGACGGGTTCATCCTGGAGACGTTTTCCGACGTGGACGAGATCCACGAGGCGCTGCGCGCGGTGCGGAGCGTGTCCGACCTCCCCGTGATCGCGCAGATGACCATCGGCGACGACGGGCTCACCCACTACGGCACCGGTCCCGAGACGTTCGCGCAACAGCTCGCGGCGTGGGGCGCGGACGCCGTGGGAGTAAACTGCTCCGTGGGTCCCGCCGGCGTGCTCGAAGCCGTGGAGAGGCTGGTGAAGGCCACCGATCGCCCGATCTCCGCAGTCCCCAACGCCGGCCTGCCCAAGGACGTGGGCGACCGGAAGATCTACCTCGCGTCTCCGGAATACATGGCGAGTTACGCCCGCCGCATGATCGAGGCGGGCGCGCGCATCGTGGGCGGTTGCTGCGGCACCACGCCCGAGCACATCAAGAAGATCCGCGACTACGTCGCGAGCGTCGTGCCGCGCCATCAGCCTGCGGTGGTGTCGCGCGAGACCATCGCGGCGCCCGCCGGCGTCGAGGAGGTCCCGCTGTCCGCGCGCTCCTGCTGGGGCGCGAAGCTGGCCCGGGGGGAGCTCGTGACGAGCGTCGAGATCGTCCCCCCCAAGGGGGTGGACCCGACGCCGATGCTCGAGCAGTGTCGGGCGCTCAAGGCGGCGGGCGTGGACGCGGTGAATGTCCCCGACGGGCCGCGGGCCCAGAGCCGCATGGGCGTGCTCCCATCGGCGATCCTGATCCAGAAGGAAGTGGGGATCGAGACCGTCATCCACTATTGCTGCCGGGACCGCAATCTTCTCGGGATGCTGTCCGACATTCTCGGCGCGCACGCGGCGGGGCTACGCAACATCCTGATCATCACCGGCGATCCGCCGAAGATGGGCCCCTACCCCGAGGCCACGGCGGTATTCGACATCGACTCGATCGGCCTCACCAACCTGGTCTATCGCCTGAACCACGGGCTCGACCCGGGGAACAACCCGATCGGGGCGCCGACCCAATGGGCGATCGGCGTCGGGGTGAACCCCGGCGCGGCGGACCTGGACCGCGAGCTGTCACGCTTCCATTGGAAGGTGGACGCGGGGGCCGAGTTCGCCGTCACGCAGCCGGTGTTCGACGTCCGCCAGCTGGCAAGCTTTCTCAAGCGCGTCGAGCAGTTCCGCATCCCCATCGTGGCCGGCATCTGGCCCCTCACGTCACTCCGGAACGCGGAGTTCCTGGCCAACGAGGTGCCGGGCGTCGTCGTGCCGGCCGAGGTGCTCGAGCGGATGCGGAAGGCGCAGGACAAGGGCAAAGAGGCGGCGCTCGCCGAAGGCGTGAAGATCGCGCGCGAGATGTTCCAGCAGGTGAAAGGCACGGTGCAGGGGGTGCAGGTGAGCGCGCCGTTCGGGCGGGTGGAGGTGGCGCTGGAAGTGTTCGGGTAGCCGTTATCCACTATCCGCCGTTCGTAACCACGAAGTACGAACCACAGATCACGGTCCCTGCCGCATTTCCGCCCCCAAGTGCCGCAAAAACGCCCTACTCCGAGAGGCCTTTCTGGTGCCTACTTCGTGTAGTTCCCGGGGAGGCTCTTACGTGAGGACTGTTATGACCGGTACTCCTGCCGCTGGGACGATTCTCGATCAGATCTGGACTGAAGTATTGTCGCGCTTGGGTCGGTCAGGAGAGGTTTCGGCAGACGTCGTTGACGAACTCAGACGTCTCGGCCCGCAAGACATCGTTCGCGATTCGAACCAACTGGTTGTCGCCCTCCGAGCGCCTGCCAAAGAATGAAGCTCCTTGAGCTAGAGGCGCGTAAGTTCAGGGGCATTGTTCACCTGCTCGTCACGCCGGAGGGAGAAAACCTCCTACTTTTGGGTCCAAACGGCAGCGGAAAGAGTGCGGTTGTCGATGCTCTGGATTTCGTTCTAACCGGCGGCATCAGCCGGCTGACGGGACCTGGAACGGGCGGGATCACGCTCGCAAAGCACGGCCACCACGTCGATCACCCTGCTGCGGAGACGGAGGTCCGAGCCGTCTTTCAGCTTCCGGGTGTTGATCGGCCGATCGAACTCAGGAGACGGCTGGACGCAGCGGGAGACGTACTCTGCGACGACGGCGACATGCCCCTGATCGCACCGCTTCTCGACCTAGCCGCCATGGGGCAACACCTGCTGACGCGGCGGCAGCTGCTGGATTTCGTCGTATCCGAGCCGGCTAACAGGGGTGCCGCACTCGGTGCTTTGCTGAAGCTCGATCAGGTGAGGGAGCTCCGGAGCACGCTGGTCCAGGTTGGAAACGAATTGCGGCGCCAAACCAAGGCACTCGAGGCTGCACGAGAAACAGCGCTTGCGGCGCTTGCGCGGACCCTTGGTACAAATCTCGCGAGCAGGTCAGTAGTTATGGCTGAGACGAATCGCTTGCGGACGTTGCTCGGTGGCCCACCACTTGAGGCGATCACATCTCACACAGTAAAGCACGGAGTCACAGCGCCACTCCAGGGAGACCGAGGGAAGATTCTTGATCTGGCAGTGATCAGAAGAGACGGCCAGACCGTCTTAGAGCCCATCTCCGGCGAGGCACGCAACACTATTGCTTCGCTCAACGCGGACCTCCATTCCCTCCTGAACTCGTTCCGGACGAACCCTGGTCTCATCCGGGCCCTCCAACGGAAGCAGTTGATCGAGCTTGGTGTGTCGTTGCTGGACGAAACAGGACTGTGCCCCCTCTGCGACTATCGCTGGGATGCGGTCGAACTTCGAGGGTACCTGCAGGGGAAGCGTGAGGCCGCGGTGACCGCTGCGGCGAAATACGAGCGCGTCACAGGGCTCACATCAACACTTCTATCTCGCATCAATCGCGTTTACGTGAGCCTCGCGCCACTCATTAGTGTCTCCGCATCGGTCGGAGCAACACAGGAAGGAGAGAGTCTCCGGCGGTGGCAGACCGAGCTCTCGGAACTTCAAACGGCCCTCCAGACGCCCCTTGATGCTTACAGCGAGGCACGTTTCTCAAGCGGCGCGGTGGCCGTCCTGTTGGCGCCTGAAAGCCTCCCGGATGTTGTAACCAGCCTCGTCAATGCCGCGGCCGCGAAGAGTCCGGAGCCAACACCTGAGCAGCGGGCGTGGGATCAACTAACTCGAATCGAGGAGAACCTGAAGGCGGGAGAGGACCTAGCGACCCGGCTGAAGGTGGCCGAGACGGGAGAGAGACGGGCCGACGCGCTTCTTGTGGCCTTCGAGGCCGCGAGAGACTGGGTGCTCGAAAGTCTTTACGAAGCCGTGAAAGATCGCTTCGTCGAGCTTTACCGCGCGGTCCATGATACTGACGAATCTTCATTCGAAGCCATGTTCGAACCTGAAGGAGCCGGGATGAGATTCGAGGTCGGATTCCACGGGCGCGGCATGCATCCGCCACACGCACTGCACAGTGAGGGCCATCAAGACACTATGGGTCTATGTCTCTTTTTGGCCCTCGCGGAACACCTCACACCAGACCATATCGGCTTCCTCATTCTAGACGACGTGCTGATGTCTGTTGATGCTGATCATCGCCATCGAGTCGCGAAGCTGCTTGGTTCTCGAATGCGAGGGCGGCAGCTGATCATCACCACGCATGATCGAAACTGGGCTAACCAGCTGCGTTGGGCGGGCGTGGTGCCCGGAAAGCGCCTCATCGAATTTCGAGGATGGGATATTGGGAGTGGGCCGATCGTGGCAGGGGAACGTGACGTATGGGAGAGAATACGGGGAGACCTGCGCGACGGCGATCCTTCGGCCGCTGCCGCCCGCTTACGACGGTGGGCCGAGGAGTTCTTCGCCAACCTGTGCGACACGTTCGAAGGGAAGCCCGCGTACCACCTCCACGGCCGCTATGAACTCGGGGAGTATTCGCCCGCTGCGATCGCGAGTCTACGCAAGGCCATCGCAACTGCTAAGCAGGCCGCTAACTCCTGGAACCGCCAGGACCACGTCGATGCTCTGGGACTTCTTGAGAAAAAGGTCAGCGATGCGCTTCGCACTACGAAAGCGGAGGAATGGACCATCAATGCGGCCGTGCATTACAACACCTGGGCCACCATGACCTCGGCTGACCTTGGTCCCGTCGCAGACGCATACAAGACGCTTGAGGAGGCCTGCAGCTGCTCTGCTTGCGGGAGCCTGCTACAGTTGGCCTATCGTGGGAAGACCGCCGTAATGCTCACGTGCCCTTGCGGAGCTGTCGCATTCGGATTAAGCGAAAAGCCAAGAGAGTAAGCCCAGAAACCCGGATATCGGTGTCACACCAACGTCCCAGGACGGGCCCGCACCTTCCGTGAGGAGATAGCCCCGTGTTCGTCGGGCACTATGGCGTGAGCTTCGCCGCGAAGCGCGGCGACCGGACCATTCCGCTATGGGCGCTGTTCCTCGCCGTCCAGCTGCTCGACGTGTTCTGGAGCGTCTTCGTCGTCGCGGGGCTCGAGCAGGTCCGGATCGCACCCGGGATCACCGCGTCCAATCCCCTCGACCTCTACTACATGCCCTACACCCACAGCCTCGTCGCCGCGCTGCTGTGGTCGCTGGGCGCCTACGTCGCATATCGGGCGATCCGCGCCTTCAGGGCGTCGCACCGCGCGGCACTGCTCGTGGCGCTCGCGGTGTTCTCGCACTGGATGCTCGACCTCGTGGTGCACCGTCCCGATCTGCCGCTCTACGACAACACGGCCAAGGTCGGTCTCGGTCTCTGGAACTACCCTGCCCCGGCGTTCTTGCTCGAGGTCGCGGCATTGTTCGGCGGCATGTTCCTTTATCTGCGGTCTACCACGGCGACGACCGGCCTCGGCCGCTACGGCATGCCGCTGTTCGGCGTGGTGATGCTCGCGGTCCAGGCGGTCGTGTTCTTCGGCCCGCCCCCCGCAAGCGGTCGCGCGGCCGCCGTCACTGCGCTCGGCTCGTACGTCTTGTTCGCCGCCGTCGCCGGCTGGCTGGAGCGCCGGCGGGTCTGACATCGCCCGCCGAAGCCCGCTTCCTTGTGCCGGGCCGTCCGAGCGCTCATACTCCAATCCTCAATACATACCGGAGGTACGACATGCGGACACTGCTTTGCGCGGCCGTCGTCCTGGCTGCGTGCGCGCCGGGTGATAAGTCGCGCGCGTCGGCCGCCGCCGGCCCGGCGCAGAAGTACGCCGGGACCTGGGAAGGCCGGTCGTACCGGAGCGCGTCGGACACCGGGACCACATGGCGCATCGTGACCGCCGTCGCGCCAGATGGCTCGCTGCGCGGGACGATGACGTACACCTCAGTCACCGCTCCCCCGGTCCCGATCCGCGCGCGGGACGTCAGCGACAGCGCCGTCGTCAGCGAGCTCGGTCCCTACCACAGCATCGCGGCCAACGCGGACGTGGTGACGACCACCACGGGCAAGGTGCGGGGTGACTCGCTCAACGGCACCTTCGAGATGCGCCCGGCGGGCGGCGGGAACCCGATCATGAGCGGCAACTTCCGCTCGAAGCGGGTCACGCCGTAGACGAGCCTGCGGCACCACCTGTAAGTCGCTCACACACGGCGACTTGAGCAGAAGCGTGACGGGCGCCGTAGTCGCACTCGTTACTTTGGGACTATGCAATTCCAGCGGGGCGCAATGTGGATAGCGGGTATCGCCGCTCTGGCCGTGTTCGGCGCGTCGTGCGGCGGAGCGCAGGGCGCCTCCGATCGACCGCGTATTGTCGCAGCCGACTCCGCGTTCCGGGCAGACTCCGCCACACTGGCCGCCATCGTGCAGCGGGACGCCGCGGAGCGGCGCCAGGCCGTGGGCACGCACACGAGCGGGGGGTTCGGATCCTACGCCGGCGACGGTCCGGCGGCGCCCGCTGCATTCTCCAGCACTGATCCGCCGCCGCCCGCCGCTCCCGCCCTTGACGCGACGGGCGTTCGCGCGGTCAACGCATCCGAAGCCGCCCGATACCTGCGGGGTAAGAAGGGACGGGTGACGCTCGCCATCCTCTACGGCACGCGGTGCCCGCGATCCAAAGCGATGTTTCCCGGCTTCGTCGCGCTCGCCCGTCACTACGAGGGACAGCCCTTCGCCGTCGCCGCATTCTCCACGGACGACGAGGAAGACAAGGACGGCATTCCGGGCTTCCTCGCGCGATACGAGGCGCCGTTCGATCCGCTGTACATCAAGCCGTGGCAACCCGGCGAGTTGAGCGGTGCGCTCAGTCCGCTCGGCTTCGGCCTCACGAGGGCTCCGTGGGACCGGCCGTACGTGGCAGTGCTCGATCCTCAAGGTAGCGTGGTCGCGCAGTGGAATGCCGCGACCAATCTCGCGGCGATCGACGCCGCTATCCAATCCCAGCTCGCGCGATAACCGACCCCGATCCTTCTACCGGCCTCGAGCGGCGCGCGCGCCTCGCCCTCACCGCCGTGCTCGCGCTGTACGGCGGCTTCTTGATTCTCAACCCGGGGCACTATAGCTGGCTCGACAGCCTCGACCTCGCCATCCACGAGTTCGGGCATCCCCTGTTCGGTGTGTTGGGAGAGTTCATCGGCTTCCTCGGCGGAACGCTGATGCAGCTCCTGATGCCGGCGATCTTCGTGGCGTACTTCTGGCGGCAGGGCGACCGGCATGCGGCCATGGTCGCGCTCTGGTGGGTGGCCCAGAACCTTTGGAACGTCTCGGTCTACGTGCAGGACGCCCGCGCCCAAGAGCTGCCGCTCGTTGGCGGCGGCGAGCACGACTGGAACTACCTCCTCGGGGCCCTCGGAGTCCTCAACCGGGACCAGCTCATCGGCGGCGCCGTACGGTTGGCCGGCGTGCTGGTGTACGCGTGGTCCTGCCTGCGAGGATGGACCTACGCTGGCGAGCGAGCCGAGCCGACGTAGCTTAGCCCCGACCCCAAGGAGCGCTCATGCCGACCGCCGACATCAACATCCTCGCCGTCCTCATCGCCGCCGTCCTGACCTTCGTCCTCGGCGCCGTGTGGTACTCCCCCGTCCTGTTCGCCAAGCAGTGGATGGCGGCTCAAGGGTACACGCCCGAGAAACTCGACGAGATGAAGCGCAAGGGAGTAACCCGGGCGTACGCCGTCTCCGTGTTGTGCTATCTGGTGACCGCCTACGTGATGGCGCTGCTCGCCTCGTACACGAATTCGACGACTCTGGCGCAAGGGTTGTGGCTCGGGTTCCTCTGCTGGCTCGGGTTCGCCGCTACGGTCGGCCTCACTGCGAACATGTTCTCGGAGAAGCCGATCGCCGCCTGGGTGCTCGACGCGGGCTACCAACTCTCGTATCTCGTCCTCATGGGCGTGCTGCTCTCGGTGTGGCGCTGAGCGGGTGACCCCCACCTCCACCCCCACCGCCGCTCCCTCCCGCACCGCGCTCGTCGCCGGCGCGTCGGGCCTGGTCGGCGGTCACGTGCTGCGCCTGCTGCTCCAGGATCCGACGTACGCGCGTGTCACGGTCCTGGCCCGTCGCGAGCTGCCGCTCGCACACGGGAAGCTGGACCAGCGCGTGGTGGGCTTCGATCACCTGGCCCAGATCGCCGATTTCCCGCGCGTGCACGACGTATTCTGCTGCCTCGGCACGACCATGAAGCAAGCGGGCTCGCCCGATGCGTTCCGCAAAGTCGACTGCACCTACGTCGTCGAGCTCGCCCGGGTCGCCGTCCGGCACCGCGCCTCGCAGTTCCTCGTGGTGACGGCGCTCGGCGCCGACCCTCGGTCCCGGATCTTCTACAGCCGGGTGAAGGGGGAGGCGGAAGAGGCAGTGCGCCGCCTGCAATTCGATGGCATCCAGATCTTCCGGCCGTCGATGCTCGTCGGCGCGCGGGCCGAGAGCCGGCCCGCGGAGCGCGTGGCCGGGTTGCTCAGCCCGCTCGTCGCCTGGGCGTTCGTGGGGCCGCTGGCCCGGTACCGACCGATCAAGGCCGAGGCCGTAGCACGAGCCCTGGTGCGAGTCGCCCTCGAGGGGCCCCGCGGCACGCACGTGTACGAGTCGCACGAGATCCGGCGGCTCGGCGCGCGGCGGTGAAATTCCCCCACCCCCTGACGCTGCTGTGCGGCTGCGTGCTGCTTGCCGCCGGGGCGAGTCACGTGCTGCCGGCCGGTCAATACGACCGCCGCGACGATCCCGCGACAGGTCGTAGGGTCGTGGTTGCGGGCACCTATCACCCCGTCGCGGCGCGGCCCGTGGGGCTGTTCCAGATGCTCGTCGCCATCCCCCGCGGCATGGCCGACGCGGCCGCGGTGATCTTCTTCGTGTTCCTGATCGGCGGCGCGTTCACGGTGGTGGACGAGACGGGGGCGCTGCGGCAGGCCGTCGACTGGCTGGTGCGGCGCTTCGGACACTCCGAGGCGCTGGTCGTTCCCGCAGCGTCGCTCGCGTTCGCGCTGGGCGGGGTGCTCGACAACATGAAGGAAGAGATCATCGCACTCGTGCCGGTGATGCTCTTGCTGGCACGCCGCCTGGGGTACCGGCCGGTGGTCGCCGTCGCGATGAGCCTGGGAGCGGCCGCCGTAGGTGCCGCCTTCAGCCCGATCGACCCGTTTCAGGTGGGGATCGCGCAGCAGCTGGCGCAGCTGCCGTTGCTCTCAGGCTGGCTGTTTCGGATCGTCTTCCTGGCGGCCGCCCTCGGCATCTGGGTTTGGGGCACGTGGCGTTACGCCGGCCGGACTCGTGCCGCGCCGACCACGGCGCCCGACCCCACCGCGGCCACGCTGGACCGCCGGCGCGGCGCGGTCCTGACGCTGGTGCTCGTCGCGTTCGTCGCGCTCGTGGTCGGAGTGCTCCGGTTCGGCTGGGGGTTCAACGAGATGGCGGCGCTGTTCTTCGCGATGGGCGTGGTCGCGGGGCTCGTGGGCGGGCTGGGCGTCGGCGGCACGGCGGACGCGCTCGTTGCCGGATTCCGGTCCATGGCCTACGCCGCGCTGCTCATCGGGTTCGCGCGGGCGATCTTCGTCACCCTCGAGGAAGGCCGCATCGTGGATACGATCGTGCACGGGCTGTTCACGCCGGTCGCCCAGCTGCCGCTCGCGCTCGCCGCGCTCGGGATGATGGTCCTGCACGGCCTGGTGCACGTACCGGTGCCGAGCCCCAGCGGTCACGCCGTGCTCACGCTGCCGATCCTCGTGCCCCTCGCGGACCTGCTGGGGCTGTCGCGTCAGGTCACGGTGCTCGCGTATCAGTACGGAGGCGGACTGTGCGAGCTGTTCACGCCCACGAACGGGGCGCTCATGGCGATCCTCGCCGCGGCGCAGGTTCGCTATGAAGATTGGCTCCGGTTCGCTCTGCCGCTGCTCCTGACCCTGCTGGCGCTGGGAGCCGGCGCGATCGGACTGGGCGTGGCGATCGGTCTCCAGTAGGTTAGGACCACCTCCTCCATTCGATTCGGAGACCGCATGTCTGGACGCCTCCCGATTCGCTTCGTCTCGGTCGCGCTGCTCCTTCCCGTCGCGCTCGCCGCGCAAGCGCCGGCGCCTCGACACGTGGACGTGCCAACGGTCGCGCCTCGCGCCGCGGACGTGGCGACGGTGGACGGGATCGTCAGGGCGTATTACGACGTGATCACCGGCCCCGCCGGTCAGCCGCGGCAGTGGTCCCGTGACCGCTCCCTCTACATCCCCGCACTCCGATTCGTGGCCACGGGTGTCGGGGAGCAGGGGCCCTACGCCCGCGTGATGGATCACCAGGCGTTCGTCGACGGGTCCGACTCCGGGATGGTGCACGACGGGTTCTTCGAGCGGGAAATCCACCGCGTCACCCGGTCGTACGGGAACATCGTGCAGGTGTTCAGCACGTACGAGGAGCGGCGCACGGCGGACGGGCCGGTGGACGGCCGCGGCGTCAACGCTTTGCAACTCTTCTGGGACGGGAAGCGGTGGTGGGTCGCGTCGGCGATCTGGTTTGACGAGGGCCCGGGGCACCCGATCCCGAAGGAATTCCTGCCGGAATGAGGGGCGCGATTGTCCGGACCGCCCTGTTCGCGATCCTGTTCATGGGCACGGTACTGGTGTACGTGCCCTACATCCTGGCGTCCGGTCCAGAGACCGAGCGCTGGACGCTCGGGCCCTGGCGGTATGTCGGGCTGCTGCCGCTCGCGGCCGGGATCGCGGGCCTCGCATGGTGCCTGCGCGACTTCGCCCTGGTGGGTCGCGGCACGCCCGCCCCGTTCGATCCCCCCCAGCAGTTGGTCGCCACCGGCCTGTACCGTCGGGTTCGCAACCCGATGTATCTCAGCGCTCTGTCGCTGCTCGTGGGCGAGGCGGCTCTGCTCGAAGCGCCCGTGTTGCTGCGCTACGCGGCAGGATTCTTCCTGGTGGCGCACTTGTTCGTGGTGCTGTACGAGGAGCCGGCGCTGCGTCGCAAGTTTGGCGAGTCGTACGACCGCTACCGCGCGACGGTGCCGCGCTGGCTGGCGCGGAGGCCACCGTGAGCACCGACCGGCGCATCGCGCTGCTGCTCGACATCTTCGACCAGGCCTTCGATCGCAAAGCGTGGCACGGCACCGCGCTGTGGGGGTCCGTCCGCGGCCTCACGCCGCGGGATGCGTTGTGGCGCCCGGGCCGCCGCCGCCACAACATCTGGGAGATCGTGCTGCACACGGCCTATTGGAAGTACATCGTGCGCCGCCGACTGATGCGCGACGCCGAGCTCGAATTCCCTCGCCCCGGGAGCAACTGGCCGGCGCTTCCCGCGAAGCCCGACGCGGCCGCGTGGCGGCGCGACGTCGCGCTCCTCAAGGAGCAGCACGGGCTATTGCGGGCGGCCATCGCTCGCTTTCCCGTGACGCGGCTCAACGCCAAGGGGTGGCGCTCCACCTGGACGAACGCGCAGCACGTGTACGGCATCGCCTCGCACGATTTATATCACACCGGACAGATTCAGCTGCTGAAAGTCATCCGTTAGCGGCGCTTGGGCTGCTCACTCACCTCTGAGCTGGTCGATCTCCCGTCGCTCCTTTTTGGTCGGCCGGCCCTTCCCTTCGTACCGGAGCGACGGGGCCACCCGCAGCTGCTCGGCGAGACGCTCGCGCAGCCGTTTCCCCTCGGCGTCCTCCACGTAGAGTGCCGCCGCTGCCGCCGGGGGGCCGCGGTGCTCGGACAGGGCGCGCACCACCACGTGGTATTCCAACGGGCCGCGCCGGATCCGCAGCCGGTCGCCCACGGCGAGGAGTTTCGCGCGCTTCGCCCGCGCGCTGCCTACCAGCACCTTGCCGCCAGCGATGGCCGCGGCCGCGAGCGCGCGGGTCTTGAAGAAACGCGCTGCCCACAGCCACCGATCGAGCCGCACGCGTGCCCCGTCCGACATGGCGCCTCTCCTCCCGGCAGGGTATGGTCCACGAGCGGCGCCGGGTGTGCGTATAATGGGAACCGCGGCCCCGCCCTAACCCTTTCGCGCAGAGTACAATGCTCGCTCGGTACGCGACTCGTCCGCCAGACGTCCCAGGCCGCAGCGTCCCGGCCTCACGGGCGTTGCTGCCTGTAACCCTGGGTGTCGCTGCCTCGGGACTGCTGCTCGGCTGCGGGACGCCGGGCGTGCGCGGCGTCGCGGGCACGGCGCCGGCCCCGAACGTGTTGTGGACGCCCCCCCCTCCCCGACAAGCTGCCGCCGCGCGCGCCGCGGCGCCCCCGGAGCTACCGCCGGACCTGGCCGGGCGGATCGCGCAGCTCAAGCTCACGGACGTCATCGACATCGCGCTGCGGAACAACACCGCCACGAGCGCCGCCTGGGCGGATGCTCGGGCTGCGGCCGCGACATATGGCGCGGCCAAGGGGCAATACTACCCCACCATCGCGCTCGGCGGGACGGTACAGGCCATCAAGCGGATCGCCTCGGGCGGCGTGGGTGCCGCGAAGCAGCAATCCTACGGGCCCAGCGTCAACGTCTCGTGGCTCCTCCTCGACTTCGGCGGCCGCTCGGGCACCATCGGCGCGACCCGTGAAGCGCTGCTCGCGGCGGACTGGACACACAACGCGACCCTACAGAGCGTCGTCCTGGCAGTCGAGCAGGCGTACTTCCTGTACGTGGGCACCAAAGGACTGCTCGTCGCACAGCAAACGACGCTGACCGAGGCCCAGACCAATCTCGGGGCCGCGGAGCAGCGCCATCGGGTGGGCCTCGCCACCATCGCCGACGTGTTACAGGCGAGGACCGCTTTGTCACAGGCCCGGCTGGCGCTCGAGTCGACGCAAGGTGACCTGCAAACCACGCGAGGCGCCTTGGCGCTGTCCATGGGCCTGCCGGCCAATATCCCCTATGACCTCGAGGCGCTGCCC
>WNGD01002817.1_pt1 | contig 17988 bp, 15 predicted proteins | sample 5400671 | NCBI WGS metagenome assembly WNGD01 (sample SAMN13153369, study PRJNA577476) | soil metagenome | isolation source: 40 cm soil or saprolite under grassland replicate 2 | place: USA:California | collected 2016-06-15
AGTCCCTTCGTGGTCGCCTGTCGCGTCCTCCGCCGTTGCGGCCGCCGCGGTCCCGCCCCCCGAACCCGCCCTCACGCGGCGCGGGCGCCGGCGAGGCAAGCGCCGTCGCCATCACCTCCGGGTTGATGCTCTCCTCGACCGGCTCGCCCTTGGCCGTCAGCTCCTCGATCGCAGCCTGCCGGCTCAGGTTGAGGCGGCCCTGGCTGTCGACCTCGACCGCCTTGACCACAATCTCGTCGCCGATGTTGGCCACCTCTTCGACGCGCTCCACGCGGTGGTCGGTCAGCTTGGAGATGTGGACCAGGCCATCCTGGCCCGGCAGCACCTCGACGAACGCGCCGAACGGCATGATCCGCACGACCTTGCCCTTGTAGATCCTCCCCACCTCGACCTCGTCGGTCAGGCTCTTGATCCAGTCGATCGCCTTCTGGCCGCCTTCCTGGTCGACCGCGGCGATGAAGACGCGACCGTCGTCTTCCACATCGATCTGCGCCCCCGTCTGCTCGGTGATCTTGCGGATCATCTTGCCTCCTGGGCCGATGATGTCGCGGATCTTGTCGGGGTTGATGAGGATCGTGGTGATCCGAGGCGCGTAGTCGCTCATCTCGATCCGCGGTCGCGGTAGGACCGCCAGCATCTTGTCGAGCACGAAGAGCCGCGCCTCGCGTGCTTGCTCGAGCGCCTGGGCCATGATCTCGTGGGTCAAGCCCTTGATCTTGATGTCCATCTGCAGCGCGGTGATGCCGTCGCGGGTGCCGGCGACCTTGAAGTCCATGTCACCCAGCACGTCTTCGACGCCCTGGATGTCGGTCAGGACCGCGAATTTGCCTTCGCGGGTGACCAGGCCCATCGCGATTCCCGCTACCGGAGACTTGATGGGCACCCCTGCGTCCATCAACGCGAGCGTCGAGCCGCAGACCGAAGCCATCGATGTCGATCCGTTGGAGCTCAGAATCTCAGAGACCAGGCGGATGGTGTAAGGAAAGTCTTCTACCGGTGGGACGACCGCCAGCAGTGCGCGCTCCGCGAGGGCGCCGTGGCCGATCTCGCGCCGGCCCGGCCCGCGCTGAGGTCGCGCCTCGCCGACCGAGTACGGCGGGAAGTTGTAGTGGTGCATGAAGCGCTTGAACTCTTCTGCCGTCAGGCCATCGAGCTTCTGCTGGTCGGACATCGAGCCGAGCGTGGCGATCGTCAGGGCTTGCGTCTGGCCGCGCGTGAACAGCCCCGATCCGTGCGTTCGCGGCAGCACGCCCACCTCGACGGTGATCGGCCGCACGTCTTTCAGGCCACGACCGTCGACGCGCACCCCTTCCTCGACGATGCGCTGCCGAACGCGGTCCTTCAGTGCCTTGTCGAAGAGCTTGCCGATGATGTCCGCGTAGTCCGGAAAACGCTCGCCAAGCTCGAGGATCGCCCTTCCTCGCAGCTCGTCGAGACCGTTCTCGCGGGTCTGCTTGTCGGCGCTGTAGAGGACCTGGTCGAGGCGCAGGGCGAGATACTCACCGACGATCTCAAACATGTGCTCGGGGTAGGTGGCGGAGATCCACTCCCGCTTCTCGAGCCCGATCTGCTGCTGCAGGTCGATCTGGGCGGCGCAGATTCGCTTGATCTCCTCGTGGGCTGAAGCCAGCGCGTCGAGCACCACCTGCTCGCTCACGCCCTTGGCCCCGGCCTCGACCATCAGGATCGCGTCGGCCGTGCCGGCGACCACGAGGTCGAGCTCCGAGTCAGCCATCTGCGACATGGGCGGGTTGACCACGACCTGGCCGTCGAGGTAGCCCATGCGCACCGCGCCGACGGGACCCTGGAACGGGATATCGGATATCACCAGCGCTGCCGACGCGCCGTTGATGCTCAGGATGGTGGGGTCGTTCTCCTGGTCGACAGACAGCACGGTCGAGATGACCTGCACGTCCAGCCGGAAACCTTCCGGAAAGAGCGGCCGCAGCGGCCGGTCGGTGAGACGCGAGGCGAGGATCGCCGTCTCGCTGGGCCGGCCCTCCCGGCGCATGAAGGCGCCCGGGATCTTGCCTGCCGCGTACAGCTTCTCCTCGTAATCGCACGTGAGCGGGAACCAGTCGATCCCCTCCCGCGGCTCTTTGGACATCACCGCCGTGCTGAGCACCACCGTGTCGCCCTGGCGGATGATGACCGCCCCGTTTGCCTGTTCCGCCACACGACCGGTCTCTAGTGAGATCCGCCGCCCGGCGACGTCTACGTTTTTCGTGACTACTGCCACGCCAAATACCTCCCAATATGTGGGAGGAACCCGGCGGTGCGACTCTGGGTCAGATTCCTAGCAGCTGCCTCTCAAATGAGCACTTGAGTGGGAGCTTCTAAGAGCTGACCCCGCGCTACCGGCGTGGGATCCTCCCGGTTTTATCTCCTGATCCCGAGCTTGGCGACGAGGGCGCGGTAGCGCTCCACGTCGGTGTCCCTCAGGTAGTTGAGCAGTCGCCGTTGTTTGCCGACCAGGAGAAGGAGGCCGCGGCGTGAGTGGTGGTCCTTGGCGTGCGTCTTCAGGTGCTCGGTGAGCTCCCGGATGCGTGAGGTGGACAGCGCGATCTGGACCTCGGGCGATCCCGTGTCCCCCTCCGCGCGCTTGTGCTCCGCGATCAGCTTGCCTTTGACTTCGTTCTCTACTGCCAAACTCAACAGGGGAGTATACGGGGCGACAATTAGCTGACGTATTCGACGCTTCCGTCGGAGCGAGGATCGGCCCCGGCCCGCCACGTCCCCGGCCCGTCGATGACGATCGCGTGGGCATGACCGAACGAGTGGTGCTTGGCGGGCATGAGCTTCACCCTGGCGTCGGCGCGCGCCATCTGGCCGGCGCCCGGGTAATCCGCTTCCACCGCGAGGGTCGACCCATCCACCAGGATCGCCATCCGCGGCCGGGCCACCGCCTCGGCCGGGTCGAGACCCTCGTTGACCAGATGGCGGAGGACCTGGACCTGAAGCTGCGGCTGGCGCTCCCCTCCCATCGTGCCGAAGGTCGCCCAGGGTCGGCCTTCGCGCGCGGCCATCGCCGGGATCAACGTGTGCATGGTCCGCTTCCGCGGCTCGAGGCGATTGACGTGGCCGGGGTCGAGCTTGAAATAGGCGCCTCGGTTCTGCAGCAGCATCCCCGTCCCCTCGGCGACGATGCCTGATCCGAAGTCGTAGGCCACGCTCTGGATCAGGGAGACGACGTTTCCCTGCTCGTCGGCCGCGCAGAGGTAGATCGTGTCGCCGGCCCTTGGCGTGGCGTCGACACGGCCTGCCAGGTCGTGGTGCGGATCGAGAAACGCGTCCGTCGGCGCGATCGCGAAGTCGGGGTCCGTGATGTAGCGGTCTCGCAGCGCGTAGCTGGCGTCTCGCGCGGTCCGGAAATCCTGGCCGGCCTCCAACCGCAGAGCCATCGACGCCGCGCTCAAACCCACAGTCGGCGGTGGCAGCTCGTAGACGACCAGGTCCCGGTACGGAAAGGAGATTGGTTCGACCCATTGCGAGCGGTGCATCGCCAGGTCCTGGCTGGTCACCAAACCTTCGCGCTGTTTGATCGCCGCCACGATCGCTGCCGCGATCTCGCCCCGGTAGAACCCGTTGATGCCGTTCCTCGCGATGTCGCGCAACGTGGTAGCCAGGTCGGGGTTCCGCAGCAGCATGCCCGCTTCCATCGGAGGGTAGAGCGCGAACGCGCTTCGCTCTCGCACCAGCCAGTCGGCAGCCCGCATAAGGTGCTCGGATAGGTCGGGCGTGATGATGTAGCCGTCGCGCGCGAGCACCACCGCAGGCTCCAGCACCGCGCCCAGGCCGAAGCTGCCAAATCGCTCGAGGAGTCTTCCCCACGCCTCGACCGTGCCCGGCACCGTCACGCTGAGCGCGCCGCGCGCGGGCATCTCGTCGAAGCCGCGCGACCTGACAGCGTCGATGGTCGCCAGCTCGCCCGAGCGGCCGGCGCCGATCAGCCCAACCGGCGACGTTTCGCCTGCCGCCCACACGATCGCCATCAGGTCGCCGCCGACCGACGTCATATGCGGGTAGACGACGCACAGCACCGCGTCCGCCGCGATGGCGGCGTCGATCGCATTGCCACCGTCGCGAAAGATCTGAGCGCCTACCTCACTCGCCGAGTGATGCGGCGTGGCGATGACGCCGCGCACTAGCGGGGCGTTATGAATTCGATCGCGCTGGGCTGAATCTCGAACAACGCGGGAAGGAAACCAACGTCCTCGCCGTCCACGTCGATGCGTACCTTCTCCGGCGATGTCACCGTGATCCGCTTACCGTACATGAGCTCAATTTTGGGATTGGCGTTGTCCAGGTGCTTGCCGTTGAGGAAGTCGTTGATGCCACGCGCGGTCTCGATCTTGCCCGCATTCTTGATCAGGATCACGTCGAACACGCCGTCGGTTGGTGAAGCCGACGGAGCCATCTGCATCCCGCCGCCGAAAAACTGACAGTTGGCGACGACGACCTGCTGAGCTTTCTTTAGCTCGTGAGTGGTGCCGTCGATGTTCACCGTCATCGGCTTGTTCTTGTACGTCAGCAAAGCCAGCCCGCTTCCGACCTTGTAGGTGAGCGACCCGAGTCGTTTGCTGCCTCTGTTCACCCGATAGACGACCTCACCGCCAAGTCCGGCGTCGGCGATGTTAATGAAGTGGCGCACCGCAGTTGTGCCGTCCGATGCCTGGTAGGTAATGCAGCCCGCGTCCAGCCGTCGCACCAACCCGTTGCGCAATATGTCGACCGCCTGCTTGGGATCAGTTGGTATGCGCAGGGTGCGCCGGAAGTCTCCACCCGTGCCGAGCGGTACCATCGCGAGCTTGCTGCTCGTCGGAAGTGGTGCGCCGTTGCGAAAGAAGCCGTTCACCACCTCGTTCAGGGTGCCGTCACCTCCGACCGCGACCACCACCGGCCGTGACTGGCGCACAGCTGTCTGCGCGATCTCCGTCGCTTCGAGAGGCCGAGTTGTGAAAGCCACCTCATACGGGAGCCCACTCGTGGGCAGCCAGGTCTCAACGACCGCCCACTCGCGCCCTGCTTTGCCTGCCCCCGACGAGGGGTTGACTATGAACAGGATCGGTGCGCCGGACTGAGAACCTATCTCGCGCCTCCCACAGCGCGGGGATTCATCAAGCGCTCGGGATCGATGCCCTCTTTGACCGCCCGCCACACACGCATCCATCCTCCCATCTCGTCCGCCACCCATCGGGCGCGTGCTTGGCCGACCCCGTGGTGGTGGGTGATCGTCGCACCAAGCTCGAGTGCCGTGCTCATCGCTCCTTCCCATGCGCGCCCGTAGGCGGCCCGGGCTTCTACTTCGGTGTCTCCAGAGCCGCCGAACGTGAAGTACGCGCAGCAGCCCTGCTCGTACGCATGACTGAAATGGCATAACGCCAGGCCCCCGACGGCTATTGCGGTCTTGACCCTTTGGTGGAGCTGAGGAAGCACAGTCCAGTACGCCGCAACCTCGATGGTGTCCAGGTAAGCGCCCGCGGGTTCGAGAAAGGTCTTGAGCCGTTCGGCTGACAGGTCGAAGCGATGACGCTGCCATTTCTGCCACGGCTCGTCGCCGAGATCCTTCGCCTGCCGCGCGAATCGCTTGACCTCTGAGGCTTCTGCGCGAGCCAACTCGCTCTGCCCCGCGGTCGCCACGACCAGGACGCTCTCGGGGCCCGAGACGTCATAACCGCTGAAGGCAGAATCCTCCGGGTCGTACAGGCGCATCACCAGGGGGCGGATGCCCGCCTGCATGATCCCGCGCATGCATTCAAGGCCAGACGCGAGGTCGGGAAAGGCATAGCCGCGACCCACTGTTGTCTCGGGCTGGCGGTGGACCCGCAGCACCGCTCCGATGACAACGCCGAGGGCTCCCTCGGCGCCGATGAGCAATTGGTGCAGCGCCGGGCCGGCGGCCGACCTCGGACCTGGCCGCGGCGCCGCAAACGTGCCGTCGGGCAGCACCACGGCGAGCCCGAGCACCATGTCCTCGATGCTCCCGTAGCGACTCGACTCCTGGCCGGAGGATCGTGTGGCGATCAGCCCCCCGATCGTCGTGCCGGGCAGGGAGCTCGGGTAGTGCCCGAGCGTCAGTTCCCGCGCGTTGAGCTGCTGCTCGAGCGCGTAGCCGTTGACCCCCGCCTCGCAGCGGCAGGTCAGGTTCGTTTCGTCAATTTCCAACACTCGGTCGAACGCGCCCATGTCGAGCACGAGCTCGCCGGCGGCGGGCGCCAGCGCGCCGCAGACGCCGCTTCCGCCGCCCATCGGTGTGACCGCCATCCGCCGCGAAGCGGCCCAACGCAAGACCGCCGTGAGCTGCTCACGACCCGACGGCCGCGCAACCAGCACCCGCGGAGGCGCCTTGCCGTCGCGCACTTCCATCACCGAGAGTGGCCACAGGTCCCGCACCGCACGCTCGTCGACCGCCGCGGCGCCGATCAGCTTCTCGAGCTCCGCCCTCACTGTTTTGCGGCGTTGCGGCCGGCAAGCCAGCCGGTGAGGATTGGGACACCAAAACCGCACGGTCCCGCGTAGTCATAACCGCCGAGCACGGCACCGGCGGCGTAGAGGTTCGCGTACGGCACAGAGCCATCTTCGTTAAGCGGGTGCAGCCAGCGATCGGTCATGAGCCCGATGCGCATCTCCTCCGAGGCATCGATGTATTTCAGGTGATGCAGGCGCGTGCCGAGGCGGTCGGCGGGCCGTCCTTCATGAAACACGCCCAGCCCAAGCAGCGGCTCGGTGGTCGATCGCGCGGCGTGCAGTCCTCCGCCGATGTGACGTCCGGTGGCGAGCACGATCGCGTCGGCGTGGAATGTTCGGTCTGCGGACCTGGCGGCGCTGATGCGGCCTCGCGCGGTCTCGAACGAGGTGATCTCCCCGCGCACGGCGCCCAACCCAATCGCCTGCTGCAATCGCCAGCCGTGTGGTGACGGCGGCGAGGCGAGCAGCTCGAAGCCGTCATCCGGAAGATTCGTGAACCCCGGGGGATAGGCGATCGCCGCACCTCGGGCTCGTGGAGCCGGGGCGCGCCGCCCGTAGAGATCGGTGAGGGCGGCAGCGATGGGAAGCTCCGCGATCGAAACCTCCTCCGCGAAGGCATCGATGCCGTGCAGCTCCTTGAGGGCGAGGGCAGTGGATTTGGCGTCGTAGTCGCCGACTTCCGGAACACCGATCACCGCCACGCGCTTGCCGCTTAGAGCTCCGAGCTCGCCTCGTGCGACGGTGTCCGGGACCACGTTGGCGGGCCTTGCAAGCCCATGAATGTCGGCGTACAGGCCGCGACTCCGCCAGCCCCCCTCGAACTTCAACCCTTCCTTGCCGAGGGCCAACAGCAGCGTCGAGACCGCAGTGTCGAGCTCGGTCGCCAGCCCTACCGCGTCGATGCCCAGGCGGGTCAGCGGATGGTTCGGTCGCTGCAGGATCGACTCGATCTCGTCGACGATCTCCATCCCGCCCGCATAAAGTGCCGTGGCCCCCGGCGCTCGGGCGACGACTGTGACCTCGGCGCCATCCCGGCGGGCCGCAAGGGCGGCGCAGTAGCCGGCGATGCCGCCGCCGACGACGAGAACTGTCATCAATGAGAAACGAAGCGCCGGGTGTCGGCGACGTCGCGATGCAGCTGCTGGACCAGATCGTCAGGGGTCGGGAACTTGATGTCGGGGTGCAGGTATCTCATGAACTGCAGCTCCAGCCTCTGCTGGTAGAGATCCCCTTCGAAGTCGAGCAGGAATGCCTCCACGCGCAGCTGCGTGCCGCCGAATGTCGGCCGGTATCCGACCGAGAGCGCGGCTACGAACTCGCCCTCGGGCGCGACGGCTCGTCCCGCGTATGCGCCGAGAGCAGGTACGAGCTTGTTCGGCTCGATGCCTATGTTCGCGGTCGGAAAACCCAGCCGCCTGCCGACGCGATCGCCTGCCTCGACGGGACCTGTCATCGCGTAGGCGCGACCGAGGAGCCTGTTCGCCACCTCCACATCACCGGCCCGGACCAGCCTCCGGATCTCGGAGCTGTGCAGGTCATGGCCGTCGATCTGGAACGGCGGGACGACCTCGACATCGTGCCCGTGCGCCCGCAGCCACTCTGCGTTTCCGGTTCGCCCGCGGCCGAACGCGAAGTCGAACCCGATGGTCCAGCGCCGGATCCCCATCGCCGAGGAAAGCTGGTCGACAAACTCCTGGGGTGACAGTGAGGAGAGCTGGCGGTCGAATCGCATCACGATGGCGTGCTCGACGCCGGCCGCGGAGATGAGGGCCAGCTTCTCCTGGAGGGAGGTGATCGACGGAGGGCAGTTCGCGGGGTCGAGCACGCAGCGCGGGTGAGGCTCGAATGTGATCAACGCCGTCTGCGCCTTCTCGCTCCGGGCGGCGCTTACCGCATGGCCGATGACATCGACGTGTCCGAGGTGCACCCCGTCGAAGCTGCCGACCGTCAGCACGACGGGGCCAATGGGCTCCGTCGGCAGCCCGATGTGAACCCTCAGTGCAGCACCTTCTCCGGCACGAATGTCCGTCGCAGAGGATCTGTATGCCCAAGCGCGACGAGGCGGCCGTCGGAGTCGTGCGCCCGCACCAGCCCGGGTCCCGGCTCCGGAAGCACCCGCACAGCGCGGCCCTGGCGCACCTGTGCCTCCTGCTCGAAGTTGAGCCTGACTCGTTCCATTTCCGGCAGTATGACTTCCGCCGGAAGCATCCGATTCGCGACGGATTCGGCGTCCGTGAGCTCCCCGGCGCGCACGGAATGAGCGAGCGTCAGCGGCCCGTAAGCCGTGCGCACCAGGCGCCCGAGGTAGCCCCCGACCCCAAGCCGATCGCCCAGGTCCCGCGCGATCGAGCGCAGGTATGTGCCGCTGCCGCATCTGACCTCCACGCGAGCGACCGCGTGCGGGCCGGCCTCAAAGTCGAGCAGCGAAGCGGCGTATACCTCCACCTCGCGCGCCGCGGGACGCGCGGCCTCGCCCTGGCGCGCAAGCGCATAAGCCCGCTTCCCTTCCACCCTCACCGCCGAGTACGCGGGCGGCTGCTGAAGGATGCGACCCGAGAAGGTGGCCAGCGCTGTTTCGACATCCGCGGATGCGATCGCGCTCGAGTCGCCCACCGGCTGCGGCTCCGCCTCGGCGTCGTCGGTCTCGGTGACGAAGCCGAGATGGATGTCGGCGACGTACGTCTTCGGCAGCTTCAGCGCGAACTCGGCGAGACGGGTCGCGGACTCGAAGAGGATTGGCAGCACGCCGGTCGCAAGGGGGTCGAGCGTGCCCGCGTGACCCACGCGGCGCGCTCCGGTGAGGCGCCGCAGCCGGTTCACGACTGCGAAGGAGGTCTCGCCGGCGCCTTTGTCGAAGTTGAGAACCCCGGTCCTGAATCGAGGGGCGTCAGCGCTCGGACGAGGTGGCAAGGATGGCCTCCTTGGCAGCTGACAGTACCAACTTCGTCGCCTCCTCCATCCCCTTTTCGATCTCGGCGCCGGCGGCCCGGATATGACCACCACCCCCGAACGAGGCACACAGGGCGGCCGCGTCGACCCCACCTCGGCTGCGGACGCTGATCTTGGTCAGGTCGCCCGACACTTCCTTGAAGAGGATCGCGAGCTCGAGGCCGGCAATGCTGTTGAGCGTGTCGATGATGCCCTCCGACTCGGCCATCGCGGCATTGGCTTCCTTGAGCATCCGGCGCGTCACCTTCGCCCACGCGAGCCGGCCATCCATCTCGACCCGCATGGTCGCGAGCGCCAGCCCGCTGAGCTTGAGTGTGGTCTCCGGCCTCATCTTGTAAACCTGCGTCGCGATGTGTCCGGGGTCCGCGCCGAGACGCGCCAGACGGGCCGCGTCGTCGAGGGCACGGGGCGTGGTGTTCTCGTGGCGAAAGCCACCCGTGTCCGTCAGCAGCGCAATGTAGAGGTTCGTCGCGATGGTCGGCGTGATCGCATAACCGAAGTGGTCGAGCATCTCGATCACCATCTGCCCGACCGCCGACGCGTCGGGGTCGATGATGTTGATGTCGCCGAACCGCGAGTTTGACGGGTGGTGGTCGACATTCACGAGTGTCGCGTGTGAGGCGATGCGGCGCACGCCACTGCCTGATCGCTCGAGGTTGCCGGAGTCGAAAAAGAAGACGAGCTGAGGGTCGATGCCATGTGGAGGCTCCGCCTGGATGTCCTCGAATCCCGGCAGGAACGCGTACATAGGTGGAAGCGGAGGCGGGACAAGGACCCATACCTCTTTGCCCCGCGACCGCAACGCTTCGGAGAAGGCGAGGCTGCAGCCGAGCGTATCGCCGTCGGCGTCCTTGTGACCGAAGATCAGGATCTCCTGGTTGGCATCGATCAGGTCCTTGATCTCGTGGTAAAGATGCTTGTCCCGTTGCGCGGTAACTATCGCGTTTGCTCCTCCGTAGGGGGGACGTCCCCCATCTCGCCGGGCGTGTGCAAAGCACGCGATTCCTGGCTGCCCCCCTGCCCATTCATGGGGAGGCGGCCAGGGCCCGAAGGGTCATCCGCGGTCGCGGGCAAAACTTCTTTGAGCAGCTCGGAGATGTGCACGGCATACTCGATCGAAGGGTCGAGCTCGAATCGCAGCTCCGGCGAGAACTTCAGGTTCTGTAGCCGGCGGCCGAGCTCGTGCCGGATCAGCCCCTTGGCCGATACGAGACCCCTGATCGAAGCTTTCTTCTCGTCGGGATTGCCGAGCACGGACACGCGAACACGCGCCTGGCGCAAATCCGGCGACATGCGCACGGCGGTGATGCTCACAAAGCCGATCCGTGGATCCTTGAGGTCACGCCGGATGATGGACATAATCTCTTCGCGCACCTGCTCCCCCACCTGGTCCGCGCGGTAGCTGGTCATTTCGACCTCCGCCTTTAGCAAAGCGACACGCCCTGCTTAGATTTCTTCCCGCTCGAGTCGATAGGTCTCCATGGAGTCGCCGGGCTGGAAGTCTTCCCAGCCTTCGAGCCCGATGCCGCACTCCTGCCCTGCCGGCATCTCTCGCACGTCTTCCTTGAAGTGCTTGAGAGAGTTGATCCGGCCTTCGAAGACCTGCTCTTTGCCCCGGAAAAGCTTGACCCAGCCTCCACGGCTGACTTTGCCCTCCACGACTCGGCTGCCGGCGATGATGCCGGTGCGCGGGATCTTGATTGGGGTGATGACCTCGACCGTGCCTTCGCGGATCTGACGGTAGGTCGGCTCACGCAAGCCCTTGGCGGCGCGCTCCACGTCTTCGGTGAGCTTGTAGATGACGTCGTAGTAGCGGACCTCGACCTTGGCGCGCTCGGCAGCGGCGGTGCTGGCAGGTGTCGGCTTCAGGTTGAAGCAGACGATGATCGCGCTCGACACGCTTGCCAGCAGCAGGTCGGAGTCGCTGACGGCGCCGACGCCCTGCCCCACAATCTTGATGGCGACCACCGGATCCTCGATCTTCTGCAGCGCGGCGAGGACCGCTTCCAGGGTGCCCTGCGCGTCCGCCTTGACGACCAGGCTGAGCTCCTTGACCTCGCCTTCCTTGGCACGACGCGCCAGGTCCTCGAGCGTGATGCGCGGCGCGACGTCGCGCGCCGCTTCCTGGGTGCGCCTCTCCGTCAGCTTGGTCAGGGCGATCTGCCGGGCGGCTTTTTCCGAGCCGACCACCTGGAAGATGTCGCCTGCCTGTGGGACCTCGCTCATTCCCGAGACCACGACCGGTGTTGCCGGTGGTGCTTCGGTCGCGCTGCGCCCACGGTCGTCGGCGAGGGCCCTTACCCGACCGTAGATATGCCCGCATACGAAGTCGTCGCCCACCTTCAGCGTTCCGGCCTGCACGAGCACCGTGGCGACCGGACCCCGGCCCCGCTCCAGGTGGGCATCGACGATCGTCCCGATGGCGTTCCGGTCCGGGTTCGCCTTGAGCTCCAGGATGTCCGAGGAAAGCACGATCGTGGTCAACAGGTCGTCGATGCCTTTGCCCGTCCTCGCGCTGAGGTGCACGCACTCGTGCTCGCCGCCGTAGTGCCGCGTGACGATTCCCTGCTCGGCGAGCTGTTGATGGACGCGATCGGGATTGGCGTTGTCCTTGTCGATCTTGTTGATCGCAACGATGATCGGCACCTTGGCCGCGCGGGCGTGATGGATCGCCTCGATGGTTTGCGGCATCACGCCGTCATCGGCGGCGACCACGAGCACGACAAGGTCGGTGACCTGCGCGCCACGAGCCCGCATCGCGGTGAACGCCTCGTGACCGGGTGTGTCGATGAACACGACCGGGTGCCCATCGGCGGTCTCGATCTTGTAGGCACCGATCCGCTGCGTGATTCCACCCGCCTCGCCGGCGGCGACGCGAGTCTGGCGGATCGCGTCCAGGATCGACGTCTTGCCGTGGTCGACGTGACCGAGGACCGTGACGATGGGCGGGCGCGGCTTGAGCTTGCCCGGGTCCTCGTTCGCGAGGGAGAAAAGCTCCTCCCTGGAGGTGGTGACGAGATTGCCCTCACCCTCGGTGGACTCGACCGCCACCACGTCTTCGCTCGCCACCGGCTCGACCGTGTAACCGAACTCGTCGGCCACGATCTCGGCCGTCGCGAAGTCGATGACCTGGTTGATCGTGGCGAGGATCCTCGAGGCCATGAGCTTCTTGATGACCTCGACCGGGCTCACGCCGAGCTTCTCGGCCAGGTCCTTGACCGACAGCGTCGGCGGAAGGACGGCCCGGCGGTCGCCGTTGGTCTCGATCTTGGTCGCGACGGTCGGCTTGAACGCGGTGCGGGCAGCCTCGATCGCGCCGGGCGCCAGGGGCGCCGCGGCGTTGCGGGTCAGTCTCCTCTGCTGGAGGAAGTTGACCAGTTCCTTCTGGCTGATGCCAAGTTCACGCGCAAGTTCGTGTGCCTTCATACCGGAGCTACTGATTATGCCGGTCAGGGCGAATTCGAAACCTGAGCCCCCGGTTCCCTCTCCCCTTCAGGGGAGATGGTCAGGGTGACGGGCGGAGATTCAGCTCGGCCCAGATCTCGATGGCGATCGAGGCTCCCAGGGCTCGCTCCAATGCCTTCCGCCGGCGCGCCGCGGCGATGCAATCTGCGCTCGCATGTACGTACGCGCCCCGCCCTGGAGTCCTGCCGGTCGGATCTGCCTGCACCCCGCCGTCGGAACGCCGGACCAGGCGTATCAGATCAGCCTTGCCCGCCTCTTGCCGGCAGGCGACGCAGGTCCTGATTGGTCCAGCCCCATCCCCGGGCTTTGCCCGGGACTTCCCCATTAATGGGTAAGAGTTACGCGCCTTCACCAACCGCTGGTACTTCCTCGCTCGGTTTGATGTCGATCCGATAGCCGGTCAGCTTGGCGGCGAGACGGGCGTTCTGACCGTCGCGGCCGATCGCGAGCGACAGCTGTCCGCGCGGCACCAGCACCGTGGCGGTACGGGTGACGCGGTCGATCGTCACCCTCTCGACCCTTGCCGGGCCGAGCGCCGCCGCCACGAAAGCCTCGGCGTCATCCGACCACGGAACGATGTCCACGTGCTCGTTGGCGAGCTCGCTCAGGATCGCTCGGTGTCGCACCCCCTTGGGCCCGACGCACGCCCCCACGGGGTCGAGACCCGGCTCGCTCGACGACACCGCGATCTTCGTCCGCAGACCTGGTTCACGGGCGATGGCGCGGACCTGCACCGTGCCCGCCTTGATCTCCGGCACCTCGGCCTCGAGGAGGCGATGGACGAAAGCGCGCGCCCCGCGGGAAACACGGACCTGCGCCTGCCGGCGGTTGTGCTGCGTGTCGAGGATGACGACGAGGACCGGGCGGCCCGGTTGAAGTGGCTCACCGGGGATCTGCTCTTCCGGCGGCATCACGCCTTCCGCGCGACCGAGGTCCACGTAGACGATGCCGGCCTCGATTCGGTCCACGATCCCGCTGGCGAGCTCGCCCCGATGCTCGGCGACGTCGCGCAGGACTTTGTCGCGCTCGAGATCGTGGATGTGCCGCAGCACCGCGTGCTTTGCAGTTTGGGCCGCCATGCGTTTGAAATCTTCCGAGGGAAGCTCGGCGACGATGGCGGTCCCGTCAGGACGGACGACTCGGCTTCTCACATCGAGCGCCCCGGTCCTCGTATCGAGCTTGACCGTCACCTCGCCCGGCGGGTTGAAGGCACGCGTATAGGCCGCCGCGAGCGCCCCTTCGACCGTGTGGAGCATCTCCTCAAAGGGGATGCCCACCTCTGCGCAAAGCGCGGTCAGCGCTTCGGCCAGCGTCTGCGTGGACGGTTCAGATTGCGACCGCGAGCCTGCCCGCGACAACGTCATCCCACGCTATATGAATGATCACCGGCGCCCGACCGCGAAGGCCCGGCGCCTGGACTGCGATTCCCGCCCCGTCGACCGCGACCAGCCGGCCTTCGACCACGGTCTCTGTTTCGCCGCTCTGATAGCGAACGTTCACGCGATTGCCGTGAAAGCGTTCGTACTCCTGATGCGTCCGCAATGGGCGCTCCGCACCCGGCGAGGAAACCTCGAGGTCGTACGGCCCGTCGATCAGCCTGGCGTGATCGAGAAGAGGACCGGCCACCCTGCTCACCCGCTCGCAATCCTCGATGGTGATCGGCTCCGCATGGTCGATCGAGATCCGGAGCGTTCGACCCGAGTGACCGGACTGGTCGAGCGAGTAGAGCTCGTAACCCATGTGATTCAGGGTTGGCTCGAGCAGCTCTTTGATCGACGGTATGGGCCAGGTTGGCATGTCCGATCTCTACGCAGACCTTACCAGGCGGCCGAGAGATGCCCGACGGCCCGTCGCGCCCTCTCGCCCGCCCTGGTTACCGGATCGGCTGGAGTCTCCGCCAGACGACCAGCAACGGGGCCGCGTTGAAGATGGAGCTGTAGGTGCCGGAGATGATTCCGATCAGGAGCGCCAGCGCGAGGCCCTTGATCGTCTCGCCACCCGAGATGAAGATCGCCGCCAGGACGAGCACCACGGTGAAGCTGGTGATGATCGACCGCGCCGCGGTCTGCATGATGCTCAGGTTCACGACCTGCTCGAAGGAGAGGCGCTGGCTGACACGCAAGTTTTCGCGGATCCGGTCGAAGACCACGATCGTGTCGTGAACCGAGAAGCCGACGACGGTCAGGACGGCGGTGACGAAGAACGCGTCGATCTCCCCGATGCGCAGGTTGAACACCTTGCCGAGGATCGAAAAGATGCCGGTGAGGATGAAGACGTCATGCAACAAGGCGGCCAGGGCCGAGCCGCCGAACTGAAAGCCCGCTCGCCATCCACCAGGCACATTGCGGAACCGGATTGCGAGCAGCAACAGAATCGCGACGGACGCGAGGACGACAGCAAGCAGCGAGTAAAAGATCGTCTCGCCGGCGATCGTGCCGCCAACGGAGAGCTGCTGCTGGACATTCATCGGACCCAGCTGGTTGGTGAGGTAGCTCTGGACGTTCGTGAGCTCGGTCTGGTTCAGCACCGGGTAGCGAAGGATGTAGCCGTTCCCGGTTTGGATCACCTGGCCGTTCAGGCCCTCGGAGTCCACCACTTCCTCGACACGCTGCAGGGAAGGATGGTTGGCAAAAGTGACAGTCAGCTCCGTGCCGCCGGCGAAGTCGATGCCGAGCGCGAAGTGCTTGGTGGCCATCGAGACGATGCCCGGGATGATGATCAGCAGCGAGATCGCGAAGAAGATGTTGCGCAGGCCGATGATGTTCAGGCGGCGGACGCGCGGCTCGGCGGCGGCGGCCGGAGCGGGTGCGGGTGCGGCGGCCGGCTCGGGCTCCGGTGCGCCGTCGGCGACGATGTCGGCCTTCTGTTCCTTCGCGCTGACGTCAGACAGCTCGGACACGATCTACTCCGAGCAGCGCAGGTCGTCTGAACCCGCCCGCAGTCAGCACGATCGCGAGCAGGTTGTGGGTGACGATGATCGATGAGATCAAGCTCGCCACGACACCGATGCCGAGCGTGATGGCGAATCCTTTGACCGCCGAGGGGCCGACGAAGCCGAGGATCACGCAGGTGATGAGCGTCGAGGTGTTGGAGTCGCGAATCGCCGGCCATGCGCGTCTCACCGCCGCGTCCACCGCCGCGGTGATGGTGCGGCCGGCCCTGACTTCCTCTTTGAAGCGTTCGAAGATCAGCACGTTGGCGTCCACCGCCATGCCCACGGACAGGATGAACCCCGTGATGCCGGCCAGCGTCAACGTCACCGGGACGACCTTGAACACCGCCAGCACCGCGCCTGCATAAAAGAGGAGGGCGAGGCTTGCCAGGAATCCTGGCACACGGTAGTAGACGATCATGAACAGGACGACGATCGCGAGGCCGAGCAGGCCGGCCGCGAGACTCAACTTGACCGATTCCGCGCCGAGCGTCGCGCTGACTTGCGTAACGTCAAGCGCCACGAGGTCGACCGGGAGCGAACCTGCGTTGATCCCGGTGGCCAGGTCCGCCGCGCTCTGCTGCGTGAAGTTGCCGCTGATCTGGGCCGCCCCGCCCGAGATCTCCTCGATCGTCACGGGGTTGGTGAGGAACTTGCCGCATACGGTGGTGGCCGTCTGCTGCGAAAGGCAGCCAGGGTCGTACGGGGCGTAGATCTTGGCCACGTAGTCGGCGTTCTCCCAGTTGTCGATGTCCTTCTGGGTCAGGTCGAGCCAGATCGCCAGATGACGTTCCGCGCAGTTGGCGGTCTGACTGGTGTTCGGATCCCCGGCGCACGCCGCCACGTTGGCGCGGGTCAGCTGGTCGAACAGGGTGGCGCCGTGCGATCCGAACTGGATGCTGACCACCCAGGAGGTGCCGTCGCTGTTGATGTTGGGAGAGGCGCTCGTGATGTCGTCACCCGTGAGACCCGTCAGCTTGGGCTTGTATCCGGGCTCAGGACCTCCGGTGACCTTGGCGTCGGCCACCCAGCTCGTGTAGACAAGCTTGGAGACGGCGCCGATCGTCTTTTGCGCCTGGTCGGCGTTGACGCCGGCAAGGTCGACGGTGATCCTGTCGTAGTTCGAGCCGGCGCCGCGGATCTCCGGCTCGCTGACGTTCAGGGCGTTGACGCGCTTGTTGATGACCTGGATCGTCTTCTGCTGGACGTCAGCGCGGTTCTGTCCCGCGGGGAAGTTGGTCAGCTGGTAGTCGATGTGGGTCCCGCCCGCAAGGTCGAGTCCGCGGTGGAAGAACAGCTGCCAGCCGCCGAAGTTGGGTGGCAGCCCGGGTACGTTTCCGGTGACCGCATAGTGATTCGCGATGCGGTACACGTAGCCGGCCCCGTCGACGAAGAGGGAAAAGACGAGAATTCCGACGACCAGCAGACGGATCGGCCAGCTGAGGACTAACTGCACGGCAGCCGACCAGTGTACGTACTACCCATCTAGCGCTGCCGGAACACCAGGTTCAGCAGGATGGTCGCCACGATCGAGAGGACGATGCTGGTGGCGAAGGGGATGTAGACGGTCGTGCTCCCGCTGTGGAACGTGAGGTCGCCCGGCAGATGAAAGCGCCCGAAAAGCATCAGCGCCCCGCCGATGACGACCAGGAGCACGCCGAAGACGACGACGATCCTTCCCGCATCAGCCATTTTCTAATTAAACATCCCTACCTTTCCCGGTCCGAAATCGCGGTGTCGGGGTGCGGGTTTCGGGCCGAAGCGACGACGGCGCCTCGTGGCCTGGGTCTCGCGGGCCCCGGGCCACGACCCCTTCCGGAAGCAATACACCCGTGATCTTGGCATGGTCGCTATCGAGGCACGGCTGGCGCCGTCCTCGCGTCTTACAGTAGTCGCGTCTGCTGCGATTCCGGGTGCGGTGGCGCGATCCCGATGTGGCGGTAGGCGAGCTCGGTGGCGACGCGGCCGCGGGCCGTCCGGGCAAGGAAGCCGATCTGGATCAGGTAGGGCTCGTGGACGTCCTCGATCGTCTCCGGCTCCTCGGACAACGAGGTCGCGAGCGTGTCCAGGCCGACCGGCCCTCCTTTGAACTTCACGATCACGGTGTGCAGCAGCTGCCGGTCGAGCGGTTCCAGGCCGATCTCGTCGACGTCCAGCATCTCGAGGGCGAGCCG
>WNGD01002963.1_pt1 | contig 17983 bp, 17 predicted proteins | sample 5400671 | NCBI WGS metagenome assembly WNGD01 (sample SAMN13153369, study PRJNA577476) | soil metagenome | isolation source: 40 cm soil or saprolite under grassland replicate 2 | place: USA:California | collected 2016-06-15
GGCCCCGCGGGTCATTGCATCGTAGAGCTTGGCCAGATCGAACACGCGGGTCACCGACTGGCCGATCACCGGATTGAGAAACAACAGGATTCGCAGCACCGCGTGCGGAGCCATCCCGAGCGCCTTCGCCGCGACGAGGAGCGGCTCGCCGCCTTCATCCATCACCATGCGTTGCGCGTGTTGCGCAGAAATGCCGAGGGCGCGTTCGAGCGTGCGCACGAACTCCGCGGGCTTGCGCTGCAGTGCGGCTGCTTCCAATCGGCCGTTCGCGTCGCTCGACTGCGCCGTCGAACTGGACAAAGGCAGATCCGTGGTGTCGTCCAGATTGCTCAAGATGAGCCGCCGCTCCGCCGGTCCCGCCGCAAGGAACACGTCGCCGAGACGCAGGTCGCTCTCGGGACCCGTTAGCCGCTTGACGGAACCGGACAAGCTCTCGCGCGACGCGGGAGCATCCGCACCCGGTTGCGTGCCCGATCCGGCGCCGCGGCTCGGGCGGGCCGCAGCGCTGCTTTCCTGCGCGACGGAGGCCTGGGCTGCCGCGGACCTCGCGTGCTGAGCGATCTGCAGCCGGCGGGCAATGACGGCGGCGTATTGCGGCCCGAACTCGGCGATGATCGCCAGGAGCTCGGAACCCGTGAGCTGCGGCGAATGCTCGAGGATCGGCTGCGCCACTTCGAGCACGTCTCGCGCGAGCCGGCGCACGACCGCAGCCGGAGCGGACGCATAATTTGCAAGCTTCGCGGCGACGATCTTGCGGGTAGGAGCGTCGACGCGGTCGATGAACCGCAGCACCAGCTCGGTATAGTGACGCTCTTCTTCGGGCGTGTGCGCCGGTTTTTGCAGGTAGAGATCGGTCAGCACGCGCACCAGGGTGGGGCGGATATCGACCCCGCTGCGCAACGCAAGCCTATCGAGTCCTTCGAGGTTGGGATACGCAGGCGACTTCAACACGACTGCTCCGAAACGCAACAGGGAGGCGGCGAGGCCGCGAGCATAGGTCGGTGCTCGTTAGCGGAGCCTTAACCGCAACGATTCCGTAACACATTCGCTAAAATGCAACTGATGTCGTTGCCAAAGCCTGGGTCGCGCGCGGCTGACCGCAGTCACAGGGCCGGATTCGCTCCGCCTCATTTGCCTTGTTTGGCTCTGCGAGTGGAAACATCCAGAAACCGCAAGACAGCAAGGTAACCGAGCGTTAACCTTGTCGGACCCTAATCAGGATCGGGGCACGCCGTTGGCGCGATTGCCGCACGGGGAGAGGGGCATGGGAACATTGGTGCAGTTTCCTAAGGATCGGCGCGTTGAGCGCGCCGGGACCCGCCTCGAAGCAAGCGAATCCGCAGTCGTGCTGGTCCTTCCCGTTATCCGCATCGAGCGCGCTCCCGACCACCCCGGCAGCGAGCCCGACGCGGACAGCGCCTCCGGCCGCAAACGCCGGCGGCGCGCACCTCGCGGATGAGCCGGGCGCCCGCGCGCCTCATTGCGCCTGCACCCGGCACTGCGCTTTGGCGAGCACGCTTTGTGCGGCGGGCATCAGGCCCGGCTCCGGTGCCAGCGCCCGGATGACGATCAGACCGGTCGGCGTCGGAGAATCCACGATCAGCCGGTCCGCGGCCGTCACGTCCTCCTCCTCGGGCATTTGGTTGTGCTGTTCCGTCGTCATCAGGTCGAGCTCGATGACGCGCCGCCCCGCCGCGCGGTCGTTGATGGCATAATAGGCGACGCCGTATCGGGTGTAGAACGACACCGACGTGTACGCCTGACTCACCGGGGTCGTGAGCTTCAGCGGTCCATTGCCGAGATCGTAGCGGCACACACTCGTCGAAAACGCGGGATCCATGAAAGGCAGCACAGCCTTCTCGGGCGTGGGCGCGGAGATTTGTACGATCGAATTGACGGGCGCGGTCGCGAGCAGCCGATCATAGGCATCGCGTGTGGCCGTGGTCGGCAGCAGCAGCACCGTCGCCAAATGGACGATTCCGCCCAGCAGAATGCCCCCCAGGATCCAGAGCAGCCAGCGGATCATGGGCAGGCTCTCCGCACGATCGAGGGCATCGGCGCCTCGCGTCCGATTCGCGTGGCGGCGCCGACGGGGGTGTCGTAAAGCCTCAGCACCAACACGTAGCGATCCGCCCCGCCGCTCGGCAGCCAGTTGCTCGGCCGCGCGCGGGGCGCGACCATGATCTGAAAACTCCCATCGGAAAACCGGGTGATCTCCTGGCTGGTGAATCCGTAACGGTTGGCGGAATTGGCGACCAGCCGGCCCTCGGGATCGTAGAGCGTCAGGGTCCAGAATCGCGCCGCCGGGGTAACGCCGCGCAGCAGCGTCTCACAGCGGCCGTCGAGGACATTGCCGGCATCGTCGGTCCGAGCATAGAACGCGATGCCGTCGCCGGAACCGACCGGCAATTCGCCGCTGCGCGCGATCGTCGCGCGCGCATAAGGATCGATGTCCGCGGTGCCGGTCTTGGGCCAAGCGGTCCAGGCTCCGATCGTGATCGCTCCAAAGGCCGTGCCGCGCGTCAAAGCCAGCCACGTCGCGCCGAGACCGGTGGCGGCCGCGATCAGCAAAGCCAGGAACACCCCGAGGAGAAGTCGCACGTGAAAACCGGTCGAGTGGCGGGAGCGGCGTTCCGAATCTTCCGTGCCCGCGGGTCGGAACACCAAGCGGTGCGAACGGGCGTCCTGTAGTGCCAACGCAGGCCCGGATAATCAAGCCGTGAGCCGTCGGCGCGATCGCCGTGGGCTGCGGCAGCCGGTGCGCCGCAACGGGGGTCCGGGGTTCGATCCCGCAGCGCGATGGAATGCGCCCTAATTGCCGCGCGGGACGGGCGATCCCTCCGCGGCCTTGGCGATCGTATTCGGCTGCTCGAGTTTCGCGCCGCGCTGCTCGCCGGGGCCGGGGCTCGAAGCCATGGCGCGGCTCGCGTTGTCCAGCAAGTGCTCGAGCCGCTGCAGGATGTCGGCGCCGCGCTTGGTCAGCAGGGTAGGACGCAAGCTCGCCTCGGGACCTTCGCCCTTGCGCTCGGCCGCAACTGCCGCCGACGGCGACGCCTGGGCAGGCGGCAAGCCGGGCAGATTCTTCACTTCGATGCCTTGGTGGGCATAGGCCATGATCTCGTGCCAGGTCATCGCCGGGAGCGAGCCGCCGGTCATGCGGTTGGTGGGATCGTAATTGTCGTTGCCGAACCAGATGCCGCAGACGTAATTGCCGGTGTAGCCCATGAACCAGGCATCGCGGTAGGCATTGGTGGTGCCGGTCTTGCCCGCGGCGCGCACCCCGTCGAGAATCGCGCGCTTGCCGGTGCCTTCCTCCACGACCTTGTTCATCATGAAGATCATTTGCATGGCGACTTGCTGGGAGATCACCTGCTCCGGCTTCTTGCCGTCGCGGTCGAAGCGCCACACCAGCTGGCCGTTCGGGCTGCGCACCTCGAGCACCGCGTGCGGTGCCACTGCCTTGCCGAGATTCGGGAAGGTCGCAAAGGCCGCCGTGTGGTCGAGCACGGTGACCTCGTCGGCTCCGATCGGGAGCGAGGGCGTGTCCGGCAACGGCGTGCGCAACCCCATCTTCTTGGCGGTCTCGATGATTTTTGCACGCCCGACCTTGGGGTTGCCTTTGCCGATCATGATCGAGAGCCGCACCGCCACGGTGTTGATCGAATGCGTCAGCGCCTTGGTCAGCGTCATCGACCCGCCGTAGGAGTGGCCGTAGTTCTGCGGGCACCAATTGCCGATGCAGATCGGCGCGTCGACTACGATCGAGGTCGGCTTCATGCCGTTGGCGAGCGCCGTGGCGTAGACATAAGGCTTGAACGAGGAACCGGGCTGGCGCAACGCATCGACCGCGCGATTGAACTGGCTTTGCCCGTAGTCGCGACCGCCCACCATGGCGCGAACGCCGCCGTCGAGATCGATCAGCACCGAGGCGGATTGCGAGGCGTGATATTCGCGGCCGTACTGCCGCAGCGAAGTTTCGATGGCGCTCTCCATCGCGCGCTGCACGTTGATGTCGATGGCGGTTCGCACCACGAAGGCGCGCTCGCTCATCGATTTCGGGAAGGTGTCGACGAGCTTCTTCATCTCGTCGAAGGCCCAATCGAGATAGTAATTGGGCGAATGCTCGTCGCGGCGATCGACCGAGGTTGCCGGATTGCGCCGCGCGCCGAACACCTGGCCTTCGGTCATGAATCCCGCTTCGACGAGATTGTCGAGCACCACATTGGCTCTGGCGCGTGCCGCCGGAAGGTTGATGTGCGGTGCGAACCGGGTCGGCGCCTTGAACAGGCCGGCCAGCATTGCCGCCTCGGATAGGTTCACGTCACGGGCCGATTTGCCGAAATAATATTGCGCGGCCGCGTCGACGCCGAACGCGCCGCCGCCCATATAGGCGCGGTCGAGATAGAGCTTCAGGATCTCGTTTTTCGACAGCCGGGTCTCCAGCCAGGTCGCGAGGAACGCCTCCTTGACCTTGCGCTCGATCGTGCGCTCGTTGTTGAGGAACAGGTTCTTGGCGAGCTGTTGGGTGATGGAGGAACCGCCCTGTACGACGCCGCCCGCCCTGGCGTTGGCGGTCAGCGCGCGGCCGGTGCCCGCGAAGTCGATGCCGTAATGCTCGTAGAACCGTCGGTCCTCGGTGGCGAGCACCGCCTTGATGAGATGGTCGGGATATTCCTCGAGCGGGATCGATTCGTTGTGACGAATGCCGCGCGACCCGATCTCGTTACCGTAGCGGTCGAGGAAGGTGACGGCGAGTTCGGATTTCTTCAGCCAATCGTCGTCCGAGGTTTCGTTGAATGCCGGGATCGCGAGCGCCAGCATCAGGACCAGGCCGCCGGTGCCCAGCGTTGCCGCTTCCGAGAGGAATTCGACGGACAGGCGGCGCCACCCGGCAACATGGAAGCGGTCCATGAAGGTGGAAAACCGCTCGTAATACTCCCGCAGCCAGGCTCCGGAATGGAAAACCGTCGAATCCAGCTGCGAATCAAGGTCGAGCAGGAACCGCCTGAGCTTCGGTTTCCAGTCGTTCGGCAACAGATCGGGCAACGGGAGTTTCCTTCAAGGCACCGGCTTGGCTGCCGGTCCGGACTTGGCGTGCGTTCGGCTCGTTCGCTTTCTTAGCTCAATCGGGAGATCGGAGCCAATGGGCTGAAGCCGCCAGGCCGGACACTAGAACGTGACAATCCGCTTGAGGGTTCCGGCGAAGCTGCGAGGATGCGCCAGCCACAGAATCCTGGGGAAAATGGCTACAGCGAGGCAGACGAGCCCGGCGGGCCCGACGGTGACACATGGTCGACGAAGTTCCATTTTGGCGGGCAAAGCGCCTGCAAGACCTGAATGAGGCCGAGTGGGAAAGCCTCTGCGACGGCTGCGGCCGCTGCTGCCTCGTCAAGCTCGAGGAGGAGGAGACCGAAAACATCTATTTCACCGACGTAGGCTGCCGCCTGCTCGACACCGGGACGTGCCACTGCCGGGACTACCGGCATCGCACCGAACGGGTCGACGATTGCGTCCGGCTCACCCCGGAGACGATCGCGGAGATCGGCTGGCTGCCGCCGACCTGCGGCTATCGCCTGGTCGAGGAGGGCAAGGATTTATACTGGTGGCACCCGCTCGTCTCCGGCGACCCGGAGACGGTGCATCAAGCCGGAATCTCGGTGCGCGGCCGGGTCAACGATCTAGAGGACGACGTGCCAGCCGATGCGCTGGAACGGCGGATCGTGGATTGGCCGCTGCGGACGCCGAAGCGCGCGCGGAGAGGCAATTCGTGTCCGGACGACCGACGGGGGACAACGGACGGCGGAAAAACGAATTCGGCCGGCACCCGGATGCCGGGGAAGAATCGATAAATCCACGGGACCGAGCTCGAATGGTCGAGGTCGCCGGCTGCGATCGTCTGTCCTCCGTCCCCGTCCACTCTCGTCGGCCGGCCCCGGCGCGGCCGGTTCGTTCACGCTGCGTTCACGAAGCTCGGCCTAAGACGCAAGACCGTGAAAGGCCACGATGATGTTGGCGAGATGCGTCTTTGCGCTTTTGCTCGCCGGCGCCGGATCGGCGGTTGCGGGCGAACTCGACGGCTGCCTTAGCCCGGAGCAACGCCGCGCGGCCATTGCCACTCGGCAAGCCATTCCGCTCGGCAAGGCCCTGCGGGCCGCCAAGGCGCGCCTCGGGGGCGAGGTCGTGCGGGCCCGGCTGTGCAAGGAGGGCAAAGAGCTCGTCTACGTGCTGACTGTGCTCGCGCATGATGGCAAAGTGACCGTGGCCACGGTAGATGGAACCTCGGGCGCCCTGATCGACGGGCACTGAGCGGGAGGTTGATGGTGCGTCTCCTCGTGATCGAGGACGATCCTGATCTCAATCGACAGCTGACAGGTGCGCTGACCGACGCGGGTTACGTCGTGGATCGCGCTTTCGACGGCGAGGAAGGGCATTATCTCGGTGAGACCGAGCCGTACGATGCGGTCATTCTCGACATCGGGCTTCCGAAGATGGACGGCCTGTCGGTGCTGGAATCGTGGCGCCGCGCCGGCCGCGCCATGCCGGTCCTGATTCTCACCGCGCGCGATCGCTGGAGCGATAAGGTCCAGGGATTCGATGCCGGCGCCGACGACTATGTGCCGAAACCGTTCCATCTCGAGGAAGTGCTCGCGCGCGTGCGGGCGTTGTTGCGGCGATCGGCGGGGCACGCCAAGAGCGAGTTCAATTGCGGACCGGTGCGGCTCGACACGCGCACCGGCCGGGTGACGGTCGAAGGCAATCCGGTCAAGCTCACCTCGCACGAGTACCGGCTGCTATCCTATCTGATGCATCACGCCGGCCGCGTGGTGTCGCGCACGGAACTGGTGGAGCATCTCTACGATCAGGATTTCGACCGCGATTCCAACACCATCGAGGTGTTCGTCGGCCGCATTCGCAAGAAAGTGGGCGTCGACATCATCCAGACCGTCCGGGGGCTCGGCTATCTCCTGGCGGCGCCGGGCGATGCGCGCTAATTCGCTCGCGCTTCGGCTGTTTCTTTCGGCGACCGCCTGGACCGTGGTGATTCTGTTCGCCACCGGAGTCGTGCTGTCCTCGTTCTATCGGCACGCGGTGGAGCGGGCCTTCGACCGCCGGCTCGGCGTCTATCTGAAGACGCTGGTCGCCGACGTCGCCTCTCCCGAGGAAAGTGCCGATAAATTCCCGCAATCGCTGGGCGAGCCGCTGTTCGAGCTGCCGCTGTCCGGTTGGTATTGGCAGGTCACGCGCCTCGACCCGCAGAAGCCCGAGGTGCGCTCCTCGCGCTCGCTGTGGGACAGCGGCTTGCCGCGTCTCGAGGGCGGCAAGATTCCGACCGACGCCGGCGGCTCGCGGGTCGGCTACGTGCAAGGTCCGGAGAACCAGCGTCTTCGCATGTTCGAGCGGACCGTCGATCTCGGCGAGGAGGGTCGATATTCGATTGCGGTCGCGGGCGATGCCGCGGAGATCGACGACGAGATGCGCACGTTCAACGAAGCGCTTGCGGTGACGTTCTGCGTGCTCGCGGTCGTGCTGCTGCTGACCACCATGTTCCAGGTCCGGTTCGGGCTGGCGCCGCTCAAGCGGATTTCCGAGGGTCTCGCCGCGATCCGGTCGGGAGCCGCCGAGCGGCTCGAAGGGACGTTCCCGGTGGAGATCGCCCCGCTCGCGCGCGAGACCAACGCGCTGATCGAGGCCAACCGCGAGATCGTGGAGCGCGCGCGCACCCACGTCGGCAATCTCGCCCACGCGCTCAAGACTCCCCTGTCCGTGATCGTGAACGAGGCGACTTCGCGCGGCGATGCGTTCGCCGTCAAGGTGCGGGAGCAGACCGACATCATGCGCGTTCAGGTGGCCCGCCATCTCGAGCGCGCACGGCTTGCCGCGCGTTTCAGCTCGATCGGCAGCGTCACCGAGATCGGTCCGGTGGTGACCGCGCTGGCGCGCACGATGGAGAAGATCCACCACGATCGCGGCATCGCCATCGACGTCGAGGCGCCCGAGGACATCCGCTTCCGCGGCGAGCGGCAGGACCTCGAGGAGATGGTCGGCAACCTCGTCGACAACGCTTGCAAGTGGGCGAGGTCGCGGGTGTCCGTGGAAGTGCTGCGCGACGGCGCCGGCGGCGCGAGCGGTTCGCCGCTCGTGCGGCTCATGATCGACGATGACGGTCCGGGCCTTTCGCCCCCCGATCGCGAGGAGGCGCAGGCGGCGCATCGCGGGCGGCGGCTCGACGAGACCAAGCCCGGATCCGGCCTCGGGCTCTCCATCGTGGTCGAGCTCGCCGCCCTGTATGGCGGCGAGCTGTCGCTCGGGACCGCGCCGATCGGCGGCTTGCGGGCCGAGCTGGTGTTGCCGGCGGGTTGAGAATCAGAGTTTTGCCTCAATCGTGCCGCCACGTGCACGATCCGCGCCGCTCCCGGCGCCCGGGTCCTCCGCAAACGGCAGGTGGAGATGTCGCGAATTCTGCTGATCCCAGCGGCGCTGATGAGCATCGCGCTTACCGGCTGTGCCAATGATCCCTATTCCGGTCCCAAGCAGGACGCCGGCACGGCGATCGGCGCCATCACCGGCGCGCTGATCGGATCCAACTTCGGCGGCGGGACCAGCGGCCACATCGCCGGCGCGGTGGCCGGCGCCGCGGTGGGCGGCGTGCTGGGCAATGCCATCGGCGCTTCGCTCGATGCGCGCGATCGCCAGCGCGCCTATGCGGCGCAGATGCAGGCGGTCCAATATGGCGAGCCGGGTGCGCCGGTCGGCTGGCGCAGCCCCGATTCGGATCGGTACGGAACCATCGTTCCGGGGCCGCCGTACCAGTCGGGCGGGCTGACCTGCCGCGAATTCACCCATACGATCTATGTCGACGGAAGGCCGCAGACCGCGCGGGGCACCGCTTGCCGCAATCCCGACGGGAGCTGGACGCCGGTGGGATAGCGAAGCGGCCCGATCTCAAACGAGCTGCATCCGCGCCTGACTAGCGCTGCAGAGCGATTGCGCGCTTGATAGAAAGCAAAACGAGTCATTTGACGTAAATCAAACACGCGTTCGGAATTGCCGGGCCAGATCTGATGGGCAGGAAGGCCCTGGTCGCTTTCCTTCAGGCATGCATGACTGGAGCAATCCGCCGGCTGTATGGCCTGGTGACTGGGTCGATTTGCGCATTGCGGCACACCGCTCGGCGTGATGTAACCGCAATCGCTTGCCGAGAAGCGTGCTTGCCGATGGCCCAGCAGGCCCGAGTGCGGCGGTTGGTCGCAATTCGGCGCCCGTCTTGGGCTCACAATTTGCAGGCTCAATCACCGGCCTGGAACTCGATCGGAAGGCGGAATTCATGCGCACGGGCTTGCTGCCGATCCCGCGCCGCATGAATGCGAGCCGCCCAAAGGTCATTCGAGGTTGATCGGGACGATGACCTTGTGGCTGGTGTTCACGCTGATGACGGCCGCGGCGATTCTGGTCGTGCTGTGGCCGCTCTCGCGCAGCCGCGTTGCGTACGCTTGCGGAACCGATCTCGCGATCTACAAGGATCAGATCGCGGAAATCTCGCGGGACCGCACCGCCGGGCTGATCGGCGAGGCCGAAGCCAAGGCGGCGCGCGTGGAGATCTCCCGGCGCCTGCTTGCGGCCGCCGATCGCGCATCGGCCGACCAGGGCGAAACGAGCGTGCGCTGGCGCCGCCGGTTGGTCGCGGTCACGGCGCTCGTCGTGCTCCCGATCGGCACGGGCGGCCTGTACTTTGCGCTCGGCTCTCCGGGCCTGCCGGACCAGCCGCTTGCCGCCAGACTGGATTCCCCCGTCGAGCGACGTTCGGTCGAGACGCTGGTAAGCCAGGTCGAGCGTCATCTCGAGCTCAATCCGCAGGATGGTCGTGGCTGGGAAGTGATCGCGCCGGTTTATCTGCGCCTCGGACGGTTCGAAGACGCGGTGAAAGCCCGCGCGAATGCCGTGCGCCTGCTCGGAGATTCCGCGGATCGCGAAGCCGAACTCGGCGAAGCACTGGCCGCCGCGGCGAACGGCATCGTCACGGTCGAAGCCAAGACGGCGTTCGATCGCGCGATTGCGCTCGATCCCAGCAATCCGAAGGGCCGCTACTACGTCGGCGTCGCCGCCGCGCAGGATGGCAAGCCGGACGAGGCGGCCGGCATTTGGCGCGAACTGCTCGTGCAAGCACCCGCGGGAGCGCCCTGGGCGGAGCTCGTTCGGCAATCCTTGGCGCGAGTAGACCCGAATTCGGCATCCGAGCGATCGGGCCCGGGTCCCACGGAGATGGCCGCGGCGGCCGACCTGAGCCCCGAGCAGCGCTCCGACATGATCCGCGGCATGGTCGATCGTCTCGCCGCCCGCCTGCAGCGCGACGGTTCCGATGTCGAAGGCTGGCTGCGCCTGGTGCGTGCCTATGCGGTGCTGGGCGAGCGCCACGAGGCCCGGTCCGCCGCCGCGGCCGCGCGCCGCGCGCTTGCCGCGGATCCCGAAAAGGTCCAGCGCATCGACGCGCTCGTCAAGGATCTGGACCTCGAAGGCTGAGACCGAAAACCGTCATGACACGCAGGCAAAGACGGCTGTTCCTCGTCGGCACCGGGGTCGGCGTGCTGGCAATCGCCGCAGCGCTCGTGCTCGTTGCGCTGAGAGATTCCATCGTATTCTTCAATTCGCCAACCGATGTAGTGGAAAAGCACGTAGCGCCCGGCACCCGGATCCGGCTGGGCGGACTGGTCAAATCCGGCAGTCTGATCCGTGGCGACCACCTCGCGGTGCGGTTCGCCGTGACCGACGGCAACCGGGAAATTGCCGTCAGCTACGCGGGAGCGCTGCCGGACCTGTTTCGCGAGGGGCAGGGCGTCGTGGCGGAAGGTGCGCTCGATGCCGCGGGGCTGTTCCGGGCCGACACCATTCTGGCCAAACATGATGAAACCTACATGCCCAAGGAAGTTGCCGACGCCCTGAAGAAGCAGGGCCATTGGAAAGACAGCTACGGCGCGGCCGCCGCCAGGAGCGAAAGATGATCGCCGAGTTCGGCCATTACGCCCTCGTGCTCGCGCTCGGCCTCGCGCTGGTGCAGGCCGTCGTGCCGTTCTGGGGCGCAAAGAGCCGCGATCCCGTGCTCATGGCGGTGGCCGGGCCCACCGCGATCGCGCAATTCGCTTTCGTGGCCGCGGCGTTCCTGGCGCTCGTCTGGTGCCACGTCTCCTCGGACTTCTCGGTCCTGACCGTGTTCGAGAATTCGCATTCCGCCAAACCGTTGATCTACAAGATCAGCGGCGTATGGGGGAACCACGAGGGTTCCATGCTGTTGTGGATCCTCATGCTGGCGTTGTTCGGCGCGCTGGTCGCCGGCTTCGGCGGCAATCTGCCGGCCACGCTCAAATCGACGGCGCTCGCGGTGCAGGCATGGATCGCCGCGGCATTCGAGCTGTTCGTGCTGGCCACGTCGAATCCATTCGTGCGGCTCGCGCAGCCGCCGCTCGAAGGCCGCGATCTCAATCCGATCCTGCAAGACCCCGGGCTCGCGGTGCATCCGCCGTTGCTGTATCTCGGTTATGTCGGTTTCTCGATCACCTTTTCGTTCGCCGCCGCGGCGCTGATCGAAGGCCGCATCGACGCCGCCTGGGCACGCTGGGTACGGCCGTGGGCGCTCACCGCCTGGATCTTTCTGACTCTGGGCATCGCGATGGGTTCCTACTGGGCCTATTACACGCTGGGTTGGGGCGGCTGGTGGTTCTGGGATCCGGTCGAGAATGCATCGCTGATGCCCTGGCTTGCCGGAACGGCGCTGCTGCATTCGGCGGTCGTGATGGAAAAGCGCGATGCGCTCAAGGTTTGGACCATCCTGCTCGCCGTCCTGACGTTCTCATTGTCCCTGCTGGGCACCTTCCTGGTGCGCTCCGGCGTGCTCACCTCGGTTCACACCTTCGCCAACGATCCGGCCCGCGGCGTGTTCATCCTCGCGATTCTGGTGATGTTCATCGGCGGCAGCTTTGCATTGTTCGCCTGGCGCGGGCCGCTGCTCAAGCAAGGCGGATTGTTCGCCCCGATCTCGCGCGAAGGCGCGCTCATCCTCAACAATTTGTTCCTCACCACCGCCTGCGCGACGGTGTTCGTCGGCACGCTCTATCCGCTGGCGCTCGAGGCTTTGACCGGCGAAAAGATCTCGGTGGGAGCCCCGTTCTTCATCGCGACTTTCGTTCCTCTGTTCATTCCCCTCTTGGTGGCAATGTCGTTCGGCCCGCTGCTCACCTGGAAGCGCAGCGACCTCTACGGGGTCGCGCAGCGCCTCGTCGGGGCACTTGCCGTGGCGGTGGTAGGCATCGCGGCGACGTTCGCGGTCGAGAGCGGCGGGCCGGTGGTCGCGCCGTTCGGCGTGGGTCTTGCCCTGTTCTTGATGACCGCGGCGGTCACCGATCTCGTGGAGCGCGCCGGCCTGTTCCGGTCCTCGATCGGGACGGCGGTCAGGCGTGCCGGCGGTTTGCCGCGCTCGGCCTGGGGCACCATGATCGCGCATTTCGGGGTCGGACTGACGGTGCTCGGGATCGTCGGCGAGACCCAATGGGGCGCCGAGCGGATCGCCTCGATGCGTCCGGGCGAGTCGCTATCGATCCGCCACTACGATCTAAGCTTCGACGAAGTGGTCCCGCGGCCCGGGCCGAATTTTCGCGAGTTCGTCGGCAAATTCACGGTACGGCGCGGCGGCGAGGTGATCGGGATCATGGAGCCTTCGCGTCGGGTCTATCCGGTGCGCCAGATGACGACCACGCAATCCGCGCTGATGACCCGCGGCATGAGCCAGCTTTATCTTTCGCTCGGCGATCCGGATCCCGACGGCAAGACCGCGGTGCGGCTCTATCACAAGCCGCTGGTGTTGCTGATCTGGTTGGGTGCCGCCGTCATGGTGCTGGGCGGGGCGATGTCGCTGTCCGACCGACGCTTGCGCGTGGGCGCGCCGCGACCGGCAAGAGCCCGCGTTGCCGCACAACCGGCAGAATGACTCAAAGCCATGTTCCGCAAATCACGACCCCCGCCTGGGCTGCGCCTATCTCTTCCTGGAGTGCGCGGCTCGATGCCCTTCTTGGGTCTGCTTGCAATCGCGATGTTCATCGTGCTGCAGTTCGCCACGGTGGCGGTCGCGGTGCAGCCGGACGAGGTGCTGGCCGACCCCAAGCTCGAGGCGCGGGCGCGAGCCCTGTCGCGCGAGCTGCGCTGCATGGTTTGTCAGAACCAGTCGATCGACGATTCCGATGCGCCGCTCGCCCGCGATCTGCGCATCCTGGTACGAGAAAGATTGAAAGCGGGCGACGGCGATGCGCAGGTGCTCGATTTCCTCACCGCCCGTTACGGCGAGTTCGTGCTGCTCAGGCCGCCGCTTGGATGGCACACCGCGCTGCTATGGCTGGCGCCATCGGGGGTGCTGATCCTCGGCATCTTCACGCTCATCATCGCGCGGCGCCGCCGCGTGTCCGGAGCCACCGAACCGACCGGCGGCGCTGCCGAGCCGGCGCTCACCGCGTCCGAAGAGAAGCGGCTCGCCCGATTGCTGGGCTCCAGGACGGACCGGCCGGCACGCAACGAAAACCGTTGACTCGCGTCCCTCCCGTGAGGGCCGCCTTAACAAAATTTAATCCGGCCGACAGCGCGCCGTAAGCCGCGCTGCGCCATGCTGGCGATCGCAAAGAATTCGGGCGTCCACCGGTACTCCCCGTCGCCCCCCGCCGGTGGAACGACCCCGGGGGCGGGCGAATCTCGCCCGCCCCATTTGCTCCGATCTCCGGTTTCCGGCATCCGTCGCCCCCGCCGGGACCGGAGTCGGGCGGGGGCGGCGGAACAGATCCCGCCGCCCTTCGCCTTCCCTTCAGCTTTTGCTCGCAAGTGCTTGCGGAAATTCGTATCGAATCCCGCAACAGTCCGTCTCGAAATTCGTGATGTCTGGATTCCGTCCCGTGCGCTCTCGAAGAGATCAGCTTCGCGCCGGCGTGGAATCAGCCCGGCGTGCGGTATCTTGAGCCGGGTAATTCGGGTACAAGGCGCCATGATCCGCCGGGCGCCGACGAGGTGATCGAATGAAGAGGCGGGCGTTTGTGCTGTTGATTGGCGGCGCAGCTGTTGCGTGGCCGTTTGCGGCGCGCGCGCAGCAGCTAGCGACGCCGGTGATCGGTTACATGAACGGCGGCGCGCGCGACGAATATGGGGCGCTCGAGAACGCGGATGCATTTCGGCAAGGCTTAAGTGAAACCGGCTACATCGAACACCGGAATATTACGCTCGAATACCGCTGGGCGGAGGGTCACGACGATCGACTTCCGGGACTGGCGGCAGATCTGGTGCGCCAAAAAGTGAACGTGATCGCCGCGACTGGCACACCCGCGGCTCTCGCAGCAAAAGCAACCACCGCTGTCATTCCGATCGTGTTCGAGACGGCCGGTGACCCGGTCACGCTCGGCCTCGTAGCCAGCCTGAACCGGCCGGGTCGCAACGTCACCGGCGTAACCCAGTTGAACTCCGAGTTGGTATCGAAGCGACTCGGCCTGCTGCACGATTTGATACCCACAGCCAAGATCATCGGTTTGCTCGTGAACCCGAAAGATCCCCGAGCCGAGACCCAGTCGAGAGACATGCAGGAGGCGGCGCGTGCGCTCGGGCTGCAAATCCATATCGTGAGCGCCAGCACCGAAGCTGAAATCGATACGGCGTTCGCGGGCTTGGTCCAACTGCGAGCAGGCGCGCTCATCGTCGGCTGGCAACTTCTTCGCTACGCGGCGGGAACAACTCGCGGCCTTGGCCGCACGACACAGGGTGCCTGCGATCTACCAGTATCGTTATTTCGCCGCGGCCGGCGGCCTGATGAGCTATGGAGCCAGCATCACGGAAGGCTATCGCCTCGCTGGCATCTACACCGGCCGAGTCCTCAAGGGCGAAAAGCCGACCGACCTGCCGGTCGCGCGCCCGACCAAGTTCGAGCTGGTCATCAACCTCAAGACCGCCAACGCACTCGGCCTGAGCATTTCGCCGGGCGTGCTTGCTATTGCCGACGAAGTGATCGAATAATGCGAAAGGTGTCCACGGCCTTTTCGAGACAGGCTTCAAGTACAGCGCCGACTAGCGCCGGTGGATGAAGGCTCCGGCACGGCATTTGCGAACGGCCGAGATCCTTGGATCATGCGTTTGCTCATCATCGAAGATGATCACGACGCCGCGGATTACCTCGCCAAGGCGTTCCGCGAAGTCGGCCATGTCGCCGATCAGGCATTCGACGGCGAGGAAGGGCTGGCCCTGGCGCTCGACGGCCAATACGAGGTGCTCATCGTCGATCGCATGCTGCCGAAGCTCGACGGTCTGGCGCTGATTGGCGCGCTGCGCGCCAGGGGCGTCGAAACTCCGGCGCTCATTCTGTCCGCGCTGGGACAAGTGGACGATCGCGTCAAGGGCTTGCGAGCCGGCGGCGACGATTACCTGGCGAAGCCCTACGCGTTTTCCGAGCTCCTGGCCCGTACCGAGGTGCTGTCCCGCCGCCGCGGCGGCCGCGGCGAAGAGACCCTCTATCGGGTCGGCGACCTCGAGCTCGATCGGCTCTCGCACCGGGTGAGCCGCGGCGAGACCGAGATCACGCTGCAGCCGCGCGAGTTCCGGCTGCTCGAATATCTGATGAAGCACGCCGGACAGGTAGTGACCCGAACCATGCTGCTGGAGAACGTCTGGGACTATCATTTCGATCCGCAGACCAACGTCATCGATGTGCACATTTCGCGGCTCCGCTCCAAGATCGACAAGGGCTTCGTGCGCCCGCTGCTGCACACGGTACGCGGTGCGGGGTACATGATCCGTGACGGCGCTCGGTAAGTTTTTTCGCACCACGACCTTCAAGCTTACACTCGTCTATCTGACGGTGTTCGCGCTGTTTGCGGTGTTCCTGCTCGGTTATTTCGCCTGGAACACGCAGCGGCTGATCACACAGCAGATCACCGAGACGGTGGACGCGGAGATCACCGGCCTGTCCGAGCAGTACCGACAGGGCGGCCTCCGCAGGCTGGTGATCGTGGTGGAGGCGCGCGCGCGCCGCCCCGGATCGAGCCTGTATCTGGTGACGACGTTTACCGGCGAATCGCTGGTCGGCAACGTCGGCTCGTTGGCGCCCGGCGTGCTCGACCGGGCCGGCTGGGCGGAGACCTTGTATCGCAGGCAGGATGAGAGCGAAGGCGCCGAGCATCAGGCGCTGGTGCGGGTGTTCCAGCTTCCGGGCGGATTTCGCCTACTGGTCGGCCGCGATCTCGAGGAGCGCGAGCGGCTGCAGCAGATCGTGCTCGACGCCGGCCGCTGGTCGATTGCGCTCGTGGTGGTGCTCGGGCTCGCCGGCGGCTTTCTGATCACCCGCCGCGTGCTCAGGCGCGTCGATGCCATGACGGAGACCACGCGGACGATCATGGCCGGCAATCTCGGCGGCCGCTTGGCGATCGCCGGCACCGGGGACGAGCTCGACCGGCTCGCCTCGAATCTCAACGAGATGCTCGAGCGCATCGAAGGCCTGATGCGCGGCCTCAAGGAAGTCTCCGACAACATCGCGCACGATCTCAAGACGCCGCTCACGCGATTGCGCAATCGCTGCGAGGAGGCGTTGCGGAACGCGCGGAGCGAGGCGGACTACCGCGCCGCGCTCGAAGCCACGATCGAGGAATCCGACGGCCTGATCCGCACCTTCAACGCGCTGCTCATGATCGCTCGCGCGGAATCCGGACAGGCCCGCGAGAACATGACCGAATTCGACGCCGCCGAGATCGTCCGCGACGTCGGCGAGCTCTACGAGCCGCTGGCGGACGAGAAGGGGCTGGCGCTGAGAGTCGACGCGGCGGGCCCGGCGCCGGTGAAGGGCAATCGCGAGCTCGTCAGCCAGGCGCTCGCCAATCTCGTCGACAACGCCATCAAATACGCCAAGCTGGAGGCGGTGGACGGGGCCAATGCCGAGATTCTGGTCACCGCGCGGGGCGAGGGGGACCGCATCCTGCTCGCCGTTGCCGACCACGGTCCGGGCATTCCGGGCAAGGATCGCGGGCGCGTGGTCGAACGGTTCGTCCGGCTCGAGCAGAGCCGATCCGAGCCGGGCTCGGGCCTGGGTCTGAGCCTCGCCGCCGCGGTCGCCCATCTGCATGCCGGCGAGCTCAGACTCGAGGACAATGGGCCGGGCCTCAAAGCGGTGATCGCGCTGCCGCGCGCCGGCCCGCGAGCATCGTCGGCTGCCTGAGCATCTCGGATCGCTGACGGTTTGCCGTGATAATCGATGACCATGATGCGCTCACCGGCGGCTGTCCGCTGCGCAAAAGGAAACGGCGAGCCGGCATCCCCGCCGCGGCGCCGAGGCATTGAAGCACGCCGCGTGGCGAAAGGTTCGGCTCAAGCCGCCGCGATGCCGATGCCCTCCTGCTCGCAGGTGTTCGCGACGTCGCTGACCGTCGCGCGCTGCACGTCGCGCCGGAAACGCAGATCGTCGAAGCGGGTGCCGCGGTGCATCGTGCAGCGATCGTCCCACATCACGAGGTCATTGACGCGCCAACGGTGGGTATAGACGAAGCCGAGCCGGCCGCGCGAGTTGAAGATCGAGTGCTCGGCAATGAGCCCTTCGAGCCGCCGCTTCATGGTCTCGGGCAGCGCGTCATAAGCGGCGCGCTCGTCGGCGAATTCGGTGTGGCCGCCGAGCGGCGGGATCGCCCGCGCATAGAGCAGCGATGCGAGCGCCGGCAGCCGCTTGAATGAGCTGTCGGTGTGCCAGAGCCGGTTCGCCAGTTGGAACTGGCGCAGCCTGGAGTCCTTGCCCCACAGTTTATCCTTGTGATTGTTCTTGGCGCAGGCGCAGCGGCGCGTCCTTGCGGTGGACGCCGATCGGCGCGCTCGTCGGCGAATTCGGTGTGGCCGCCGAGCGGCGGGATCGCCCGCGCATAGAGCAGCGATGCGAGCGCCGGCAGCCGCTTGAATGAGCTGTCGGTGTGCCAGAGCCGGTTCGCCAGTTGGA
>WNGD01006704.1_pt1 | contig 17981 bp, 19 predicted proteins | sample 5400671 | NCBI WGS metagenome assembly WNGD01 (sample SAMN13153369, study PRJNA577476) | soil metagenome | isolation source: 40 cm soil or saprolite under grassland replicate 2 | place: USA:California | collected 2016-06-15
ATCGCCGCCATCTCCAGAGCTTCTTTGATCTTGGCTTTGATGAAGTGCACGTCCATAATGTGGGTCGCAACCAGAGCGAGTTCATCAAAGCGTATGGAGAAAAAGTCATCCCGGCCCTCCACGGCGCTGTCGCCCGCTAAGCGTTGTAATAATCGACCCAGGAGTTATGGCGTAACTCTCCAGAACCCTTTTCCTGACTCCTCGCCGCCTGTGGCGAGGAGTCAAGAGACCCCTCCTGAACAGTTACTATGAATGAAAAGGAATGAACCTATATTATCAGATAAAGCCAGAGCCTTCCTGCAAGAACGACGCTTTGCCGTCCTGGGTACCATTAACGCAGATGGCACTCCTCATCTTTCCGTCATAATGTCCTGGCTCTGGAAGTAGTCAAAACTTCTCCGATTACATTCAGCAGACGTCCTAAAGAGTCATTCCCTCCCACCTCCAGCTCAACAGGGGAAAGTGAAGCGCTCTGCCAATGGGCACCTGGACATGAAGAGGAATGTACTACTGATCTCGGCAAGGGCAAGTAAAGCATGATACGATAGGAGGCATGGGAGCACCAAGAAAAGCAGACTGGCGAGAAGAACGGCGCAAACGCGCCTGGAGCTTGAAAGAACAGGGTTGGCAACAAAAAGAGATCGCGGAAGCATTAGGAGTAAGCGAAGGAGCGGTGAGTCAATGGCTCAAACGAGGGCGAGAAGGAGGCGTGGAAGCCCTTAACGCTCATCCACCAAAGGGAATGACGCCGAGGTTGAGCCTAGACCAGAAAGCACAGATTCCTGAGTTGTTAGCCAAGGGAGCCGAAGCCTATGGGTTTCGCGGAGACGTCTGGACAGCGAACCGTGTCGCCGAGGTGATTCATCGGACCTTTGGAGTGCGCTATCATCGCGATCACGTCGGGCGACTGTTGCGTGAAGCAGGCTGGAGTCGGCAACAGCCGATTGAGCGGGCGACCCAACGCGATGAAACTGCCATCAAAGACTGGTATGAGAAGCGCTGGCCCGCGCTCAAAAAAAAGCCGAGGAGGAAGAACGGACCATCGTCTGGGTAGACGAAGCCGGATTTTATCTGCTGCCGATGGCCGTTCGCACGTGGGCCCCACGAGGGCAGACGCCGGTGCTCCGGGTTCCACTCACCCGTGATCACCTCTCAGCGATCAGTGGCATCACGCCCGATGGACGACTGTTCCTGCAAGTGCGCTCGGCCTCCTATGATGCTGCCGGGGTGGTCGGCTTCCTGCGGGTGCTGCTGCGCAAGATCGCGGGCCCGATCCTGCTCATTTGGGACGGCTCGCCCATTCATCGGGGACAGCAGATCAAGGACTTTCTCAAGCGAGGGGCGGCCAAACGCTTGCACCTGGAACAGCTTCCAGGCTATGCCCCCGATCTCAACCCTGACGAGGGCATCTGGAATTACCTCAAGCGGGTGGAGTTGGGCAATGTCTGTTGTCGTAATCTGGAGCACTTGCACCAGCAGATCATCCGCGCCAGAGAACGCTTGCGGCACAAGCGAGAGGTGATTTGCAGTTGTTCGCGGCAATGTGGCTACTTGGTTTAGTTTCTCATCGCGAGATCAGTAATTGCACAATCTTCATCTACTGCTTTGTTAGTTTCAATTCAGTTGACGCTACAAGCCAACTGGCAGAAACCGCTCTCTGATAGTCAATGCAAAAGTAATAAGCTTGCCACCGAGCGTGGGTGAAATCGACTTCAGAGAAACTAACAAAGCAGTACTAAGTACGAGGTGTGTTTAATAGTATCTCTAACTGCATCTATTAGCCTGGATACCAAAGATGATATCGTTTTAAATGACCTTGAGATGAAAAGTGATATAATACGCACTGGTCTTTTGTACTTAAAAGAAGAAAGAAAAGAGTAGATGAACCCAAATTTAGTAAAACTATCTATTTCTACTAAATCTTTATGCTTCTTAAAATAAAGAAGTGCCTTATTAAGCTTGATATCGGGAATACGGTCAATAACATCAAGACTCTCTTCAATCCTCCCAAGTAAGGCTAGTTGATTGCATTTACAGTACAATATATCAGCATTTTTAGGATCGATAGAGAGAGCTTGGTCGATGACAACCAGTGATTCTTCAAATCTATGGAGTCTGTTAAGTACTCTACTCTTATCACTGGATATATAGGGATTCTTGGGGTCAAGGGAGAGAGCTTGATTGAAAGCAATTAATGCCTCTTTGTCTCGCCCAAGTTTCTCAAGTATCGCACCTCTGCCAAGTAGATTTTTAACGGACTCAGGGTCAAGGGAGAGAGCTTGATTGAAAGCAATTAATGCCTCTTTGTCTCGCCCAAGTTTCTCTAATGTTATGCCTTTGTGGTACCAGACGTCAAGAGGATCTATGGGGTCAAGGGAGAGAGCTTGATTGAAAGCAATTAATGCCTCTTTGTCTCGTCCAAGTTTCTCTAATGTTATGCCCTTGTGGTACCATGCACTAGGATCTGTGGTATAAAAAGAGAGAGCTTGATCGAAAGCTGCTAAAGCCTCCTTATGTCGGTCGAGTGCGAATAGTGCTTTGCCTTTATCAAGCCATGCATGGGCGTTTTTAGACTCAAAAGACAAAGCTTTTTCAAGGGCTGTTAGTGCCTCTTTATGTCTACCAAGGTTTTCAAGTAAGCAACCCTTTTGAAGCCATTTAGTAGCATTTTTAGAATCGATAGCCAGATCTTTGTCAAGAGCTACTAATGCCTTTTTATGTTGTCTGGCTGCCTGCTTATGTTCCCCAAGTCTTTTAAGCGCAAGGCCCCTATGGAACAACATATAAGCGTTGTTAGGATCAAGGGATATAGCATGATCGAAGGCTGCTAGTGCTCCTTTGTCTCGCCCAAGCCTTTCAAGGGTTTCCCCTTTATTGTACCATGCACTGACGATCGTAGGATCAAGAGACAAGGCTTGGTCGAAGGCAACCAGTGCTTCCTCAAGCAGATTAAGTCTTCTAAGTATGCGGCCCTTATTATCCCATATATAGGGATTCTTAGAGTCAAGGGATATAGCTTGGATATAGGCGGCTAGTGCCTCCTTGCATTGTCCGCAAGACTCAAACATTTTGGCCTTGCTATCCCATATATAGGGATTCTTAGAGTCAAGGGATATAGCTTGGTCGAAGACAATGAGAGCTTCCTCTAGTCGGTTAAGTCTACCAAGTGTATTCCCTTTGTGGCTCAATATATAGGGATTCTTAGGATCAAGAGATAGGGCCTGGTTGAAGGCAATCAGCGCTTCTCTCAGTCGATTAAGTCTTCCAAGTATTCTGCCCTTGCCGTCCCATATATAGGGATTCTTACGCTCAAAGGAGAGAGCCTGCTTCCATGCCACCAGTGCCTCCTCTAGCCGATTGAGTCCCTCGAGTGCGTCGCCCTTACCACTCCATATGTAAGGATTTTCAGCATCAAGGAAGAGAGCTTTATTGAAAGCAACGAGAGCTTCTTCAAAGTGTCCTCCAGACATGAATATTCTGCCTCTGCTGTCCCATAGGTAGGGATTCTTGGGGTTAATGGACACTACCTGATCCAAGGTAACCACGGTCTCCTCGAACCTCGATAGAGTCAAAAGTAAAAAGGCCTTGTTAATTAACATAGAGATATTCTTAGGATCAAGAGACAGAGCCTGATCTAGGGCAACCACTGCCTTCTCAAATTGATTATGAAGTAGGAGCAAGAAAGCTTTAGTAGACCATACTTCTCCGCTCTGAGGATTAAGACTAATAGCTTGAGTACATACAGTCATAGCTTCTTCGTGTCTTTTCAGCATAGATAGTGAGATACTAAGGTTAGACAGTGCTCTTATGTCTTCTAGTTTTAAAAGTACTTGTTCGAGTAGTTTAAAGTGTTGTTCGATTTGATTTTGGAGGTAGTCTGTAACAACCTTCTCAAAGTAGACATCCTTGCGAATAACCAGTACTTTCTCCGGGCCGCTATCATCCATTGTTATGAACTGCAATGTAATTAGGTGATCCAAGGACTCTTGCCACACATCGCTCTGCAGCAAGACGTTCTTGCCGAAAACATCAGTACATATAGCCCGAATGCGACCTTCAGTATGTTCTATCGTGTTTGCTTTAATTAAAAGCTTCATGGCTTTTAGTATTATTGAAGCAGGTATATGAGAAACTGAGAGCTCCAGGTACTGGCTATTTTTTCTGTCCAGACCTAGAACAAGAGAGCCTAATGTACCATCCCAGTCTTGTTCCTTAACGTCCGTAGCTCGTTGTTTCTGGAACTCGGCTATGACTGGTTTAGCTTGTGGATCTTGATTATTTGAGCTGAATTGAGGAATGGTGACAATTGTCAGTTGGACAAAAAGCCAGTTGAGAGATGCTTGCACATTTAGTTTGTCCTCAGTACGGCATGTTGCTACAACTACTACATACTTCACAGATTGTAGTAAGTTCTCTAGAGCAGTACGCAGTGTTATAGTGCGGAGATCGTTTGATATTTGTTTGGACACTTGGGGAGATACATAGTCTTGTAAATCATCGATGAAGACTACAATATGGTTGCTATCAACATATTGTATAGGTGTATTTATTGTGTAGTCTGGCCTCCAACGTAATACGGGCCAGGAAGGTAAGGTTTGCTTCAATATCTCGAAGGCAAGACGAGTTTTACCTGCGTTTGATTCTCCCATAACGAGAATGCCTCGTTTGGTACGAGCAGTTTTAGCGCTGGCATTACGTAGTGCTTGAGAGGTTTCATCATAAACGTTTTGGATTGGCTTGACAACATAAGGAAAATTTGCAGCTGTATCATCCCCAAGATTAAAGCTTTTTGAAAGAAGATCTTTAGCAGGAGTAATATTGACTACACTTGCGTCTTTTATTTTATTGCGTTGTGATATGACATCTTGATAACGGTGAGTGAAGCAGGACAAGGCTGTCAGTATGAGTAGGAATCCGATTGCTAAAGCTGTTCCGAGGAGATGAGTAGAAATAAATTGGATAATAGGTAAACTACGGAAGTGGAATGGATCAAATTGGCGCTTGGTCACATATGTATATACTGCATTGCCAATGACTCCCGCAATGGAGCCTATGATGATAGCGCCCCAAATCCAATTTATAAAGCGCCAAATGAGCACTAATAGGGCGATGACTAGTTTTCGTACAAAGTGAAACAGAGATGAGAGTATAAAAAGCATACCTAAGCTTTCCCTGGCAACTTTCCATCATGAAAAAATCAGCAGATTCGCATTTCTATTTGTAGTATAGAGAAATAATTTCGTACTGTCAATTGAAATATATAACGGTACCATTAATTTATTAGGTTCTTCCGCACTTTCCATATTTTACCCTTCATTTCCTTAGGTAGATCTTCGTCTGATAGATCGCGATGTGAGTGGGTCCAGCCAACAAACTCAGCTGCTGGGTGCGCATATTGTGCCTCATTACACCAGGAGCAAGAAATTTTCAGGACGATCCCAATACTGTTTGCTCATAATGCTTCATTACTTTCCAGCCCGTCAAAGAACTTTCTATAACTATAGAGGTACCGCAGAATAGGTAACGAAAAGACCTTCTGGTTCTGTATGTACATTGATCGCACAATAGGTAAAGTCCTCGGGGAATCCTGATGCATTTCCTTGTATCTGCTGATTGATTTTCTCTTCAAAAGTTTTTGCAAAGAGCGTGAGGGGAAAGCCTTGCAGATCGACATGCAGTACGTGAATATGAACCTGGCAGGAACTGATAAATGGTTGCAGTTTCACAGTCAGACGCCTGGTTGACTCAGACGCACATCGCTTGTAACCGTTATTGGACCGTTGTGTGTCAATGAAACCTGCACATTCTGAGCCTCACCCGGCAAGCCTGCCGCATTTATATTTTTGCGCACAACCGCTGTTACAAATGCAGTGCTGGCCTGCCCTATAATGGCGCCTCTGGAGGATGGCGGGGGAGAAGCAAGAGGATGCGCATCGCCAGCAAAATACATAATATAGGTCAGGACACCCATCAGAGCCACAATGATCCCCGCCAGAAATGCTACAACCAGGAGAATAGCATGACTCGGCAAGTTGGGTCTACGAAAACGTCTTTTGGCAGCGATAGGATTCTGGGCAGGAGAAACATCCGGCTGCATACCCACAGGAGCCGTCGTTTGCTCTGACAGGTCCATAATCCCTCCTTTATATAGCTTAGCATTATGATACAACCATCCTCTATAACTATGCAAACGAAGACCCGTAGCGGCATGGCTTGCCTGTGCCGGGTACGCATGAAGCTACTCAAAACATGTGGAACCACTCGGCACAGGCAAGCCATGCCGCTACGGGTCTTCGTGTTTGTGCATCATGCACAATAAAAGATAGGTAACTTTTGGACAAACTGTCTGTAGTATCCCTTCTGTTAGAGTCATATCATAAATAAAGGCATAAAACTCAGCTTATCGCTGAGCGTAATATTCGTTTATTATGGAAAATTGCCGACAGGATTTGGGGCAATGCATGCCAATACAGCCTGCAATGAAGCTGGGATAGACGTAAGAGGAGAGTTATAACACATGACGCCAGAGGAAGTCTTGAAATTCGCCAAAGAGAACGACGTCAAATTAGTGGACCTGAAGTTTACGGATCTGCCAGGTTCCTGGCAACACTTCAGTGTACCTTTGCACAACATTGAAGAAGAGACGTTCGTTGAAGGTGTCCCATTTGATGGTTCCAGCATACGTGGTTTCCAGACCATCGATGAAAGCGATATGCTGGTGATCCCCGATCCTGCAACCGCGATTTTAGATCCCTTCACTGCAGTCCCCACGCTAAGCCTGATCTGTGATATTGCTCATCCGGGTGCCACGCAAAGACCCTACAGCCGCAACCCCCGCTATATTGCCCAGAAGGCAGAAGCATATCTGCGCAGTACTGGCATTGCAGATACCTGCTATTTCGGACCAGAGGCAGAGTTCTACATCTTTGATCACGTCAGCTACGCTTCCACCGACAACAAACAATTCGTCGAGGTCGATTCCGACGAGGCACACTGGACCAGTGGACGTCCTACTACTCATGAAGGCAGTCGTTCCCGTGGCCATTTGATGCGTGTAAAAGAAGGCTACTTCCCGGTTGCACCAAATGACACAATGCAGGATCTGCGTACAGAGATGGTGCTGAAGCTTGAAGAGCTGGGCGTTCCTGTCGAGGCACAACACCACGAGGTTGGCGCAGCAGGACAGGCCGAAATTGACGTCCGCTTCGATACTCTGGTAAGTATGGCGGATAAAATGCTGCTCTACAAGTACATTGTAAAAAATACTGCTCGCAAGTATGGCAAGACCGTCACCTTTATGCCCAAACCAGTCTTCGGTGACAACGGTTCTGGTATGCACACTCACCAGAGCCTATGGAAGGGTGAGAAGCCGCTCTTCTTCGACGCGGAAGGCTATGCAGGTATCTCTCAACTGGCTCGCTACTACATCGGTGGTGTTTTGAGCCACGCTCCTGCATTGATGGCTATCGCGGCTCCGACTACCAATAGCTACAAACGCCTGGTACCAGGGTTTGAGGCTCCTGTTAACCTGGTCTTCTCGAAAGGCAATCGGAGTGCAGCAGTACGTATTCCTTTGACTGAGAGCCCTAAGGCCAAGCGTGTCGAGTTCCGCTCTCCTGATCCGACCGCTAACCCGTACCTGCTGTTCTCTGCACTATTGCTGGCAGGTCTTGATGGCATCAACCGTAAGATCGAGCCCAGCGAGCACGGATACGGTCCGATCGACCGTGACTTGTACAGCCTGTCGGCGGAAGAGTTGCGCGAAATCCGCTCTGTCCCAGGCTCCCTGTACGAGTCCCTGGAAGCACTGGAAGCCGACCATGCCTTCCTGCTCGAAGGTGGCGTCTTCACAGAAGATGTACTTGAGAAGTTTATTGACTTCAAGCGCACGCAGGCCGATGAGGTTGGCTTGCGCCCGGCACCGATCGAGTTCTCGTTATACTACGATGCATAATCCTGGGGATATGCGCTAAAAAAGGATCAGAGCTTCACTGACTGCAAGCTGCGGTTAGCGAGGCTCTGATCTTTTTTTGTGTCTCTAACAGGTTAGCAGGGCTATCCAAACGTCGTGCGCGCCGACCCGTAGAGGCATGCCTTGCGTGTGCCGGATGGCGCGCGAGGACTCCCCGACGCTCAAGCGTGTTCCTCCCCACCCACCCGGCACACGCAAGGCATGCCTCTACGGGTCTACTCAATCTCCTGAGCACGCAGGTGACAAACATTGCTTCTGTGTGCTATAGTGAAGTACCCTGTTGTTTTGTTGATCTATGCTAACGGAGACTGAACATATGCAACCACTCGTAGACAGCTATGGACGCCGCATCAAGAGTATGCGTATCTCTATCACCGACAAGTGTAACTTCCGTTGTACTTACTGTATGCCTGCGGAGGGCCTCCCCTGGCTCAAAAAGGCTGAGATACTCTCCTATGAGGAGATAGAACGCGTCGCACGTGTTGCTGTCAGTATTGGTATCGAACAGATCCGTCTTACAGGAGGCGAACCCCTGGTCAGGCGGGACGTACCAGAACTCGTACGTATGCTCCGCCAGATCGAAGGGCTGCGCAGCCTGAGCATAACAACAAACGGCGTTCTCCTTAAACATCAAGCCAGAGCACTTGCGGAGGCTGGATTGACCCGCATCAACGTAAGCCTTGATACACTGCTGCGCGAAAAGTTTACACAACTCACCAGACGCGATCAGTTCGACCACGTCCTGGAGGGTCTTGCAGAACTGGAGCGTTATCCAGCGATCCATCCGATCAAAATCAATGCCGTGGCTATGCGAGGATTCAGCGAAGAGGAAGTGCTCGACTTTGCACATCTGGCGAGGCGCAAGGCTTATGTCATGCGCTGGATAGAGTTTATGCCCCTTGATGCCGACCAGGCATGGCGCAAGGAAGATATTCTGGCAGGTGGAGAGATCAAAGCGATCATCGAGGCCGCGTACGGACCCCTTGTGCCGATCACGACAGGCGATCCCTCCGAAACAGCGCGTCGCTATACCTTTAGCGATGGCATAGGAGAAGTTGGCTTCATCAATCCTGTCAGCGAACCATTCTGTGCAACCTGCGATCGCATTCGCCTCACTGCAGATGGTCAGATTCGTACCTGTCTCTTCGCCACAGAAGAAACCGATCTACGGGCCGTCATCCGTTCGACTACAGATGACGAAGCGATTGCTACTACCATTCGTCATGCCGTCTGGAATAAAGAGTTGAAACACTATATTGGTGACAAACGGTTCAAGCGTGCAAACCGTAGCATGTCTATGATTGGCGGCTAATAAGTTACGATACTCCCTGGCATTCAAAAAGATTACATACCTCTTCGGTACCCTCGCCCCCTGCGGCGGCTCGCCCATTATGAGCGTAGGGGGTTGGTGGCCCAGAGCCAGCAGCTCCCCACACACAAACGCCTCGCGAAGCGCCACAGGCGCTGAGGGATCAAGAAGAGAGCACCTGAAGAGTTACAAATGGTAACGTACATTCTTCGCCCATACGAGCTATAGAGCAGCTAACCAGGCAAGGTATACCCATAATTACAGTGCAAACACATCCAATAGCAAGTTACTATAAAACAGGATCTTCGTTATTATAGTTAAATAGACGATTTGTATGCAGTCTGAAATATACTCAATCAAGTAGGGAAAAAGGACTGATATTAGAAGGGGTCTGACGTTACTTACTACAAGACCAGAAAGAGGAAACCTGTGGTACACGATGATGCGGAACTTCTCACTGTCCGCGAAGTAGCGAAACAACTGCGTGTAGACGACACCACTGTAAGACGCTGGATTAAGAATGGTGTTCTGGAAGCTATCACGCTGCCTCATCGTGGGGCGCGCCAGGCCTACCGGATCCGTCGCGCAACGTTAAATGCGCTACTGGCACCATCGCAAGAGCCTGTAAATCAATGAACCTGTATGTCAGCAGGTCAGTAGCCAGACAGCCTTCAACCTGCTAAACTAGTGGTCAATACAGTATCATTAGTCGTTAAGGAGGCTCATTTGTCTGCAATCGACTCTCAGACGCTCTTCAACGAGATCAGCGGAAGTGAAGACGTGGGCTTTGCCACCATTCACTCTCTTGTCGAAACCTCACTTATGGAATAGAATGAGGAGGCTAGCATCATCAACTCTAAATGATGATGAGAAGCAGATCATTGGGTATTGGATTGACAACATGAAAACCTATTTGGATCTTTGCAACCGAATTTTAACGGAAGGTATCAAAAAAGAGGATAGGACGGGAACCGGAACCCTCAGCGTCTTCGGACATCAGATGCGTTTTCGCTTAAGTGAAGGTTTCCCATTAATAACAACAAAGAAGCTGCACACTAAATCTATTATTTACGAATTGCTCTGGTTTTTACAGGGTAGCACCAATATCCGGTATTTACAAGAGCATGGGGTGCATATCTGGGACGCATGGGCAGATGAGCGAGGAGATCTCGGTCCCATTTACGGGAAGCAATGGCGCTCTTTCAGCGGAGCTAATGGCAAAACGATTGACCAGATTCAATGGGTGGTTGATGAAATCAAACGCAATCCCGATTCACGACGCCTCATTGTAAGCGCATGGAACCCATCAGAGCTTGCCGATATGGCATTGCCTCCCTGCCACTGCCTCTTTCAATTTTACGTTGCTCAAGGGAAACTATCATGCCAGTTGTATCAACGCAGCGCTGATACATTTCTTGGCCTCCCATTTAACATTGCTAGCTACGCACTCTTGACTCACCTGGTTGCCCATATCACCGGGTTAGAACCAGGAGAATTTATCCATACGATTGGCGATGCTCACTTGTATGTGAACCATATTGAACAAGTGCAGGAGCAATTGACTCGTATCCCTTTCCCTTTACCAGCGTTGAGGTTAAACCCGAAAGTTCAGTCAATTTTTGATTTTCGATTCGAGGATATTGAAATCGTGAACTACCAGGCCCATCGCCATATCAAGGGAACTGTGGCTGTATGATTAGCATCATTACAGAAATTGCCTTTAAAATAGATGGTGACACCTTTTTCCCAGAGTGGGATCGTCAGTCTTTCGTGCTGGCATCTGCACAAACAGGGGTCCTCAACGAGCAAAACACGTTGCGTCATACATTTTTTGTGTATGAACGAAAAAGGCTGCATTACAGCTAGGGAGGAGCAAGAAGATGAAACCCCACATCGATCAAACCACCTTTGGTTCGATTACCATTGAAGGAGCTGTCTTCTCACATGATGTAATGATCAGGCACAACGGCCAGGTGAAAAAACGGAAGAAAAAGTTATCCAAAGCCCTCTACGGCACATCACACCTCCTTTCACTGGCTGAAGCCGAACACATCTATGAAAACGGAGCACAACGGCTCATCATTGGCACAGGACAATATGGCAATGTCAGACTCTCAGAGGAAGCCGATGAGTACTTCAAGAGGAAAAAGTGTCAGGTGGATCTCTTCCCTACCCCTGAAGCAATTCGCGTCTGGAACCAGACCGAGGGAGCGGTCATTAGCCTGTTTCATGTCACCTGTTAATACTACTTCCTCAAAACCTGGAAAGCTAAGCCGTGGTCACGAAGCATTGGAGAACCCGTTTTTCTGGGCCAATTCCACACTCATCTAGATGGGTGGCTTGGACATTGTCCAACATCTTGATTATAATAGCAACATGCATATTGACTACCTCGCATTGCTACGGCTCATGCAATTAGCTGATAGCGCGTTACCTGTTGGCGCGATGGCCCATTCCTTCGGGCTTGAAACCCTCGTTGCTGAGGAGTACCTTGAAGTACAGCAGCTTGGATCGTTTTTGAGAGATTACCTGGAGGAGACCGGAGTAGTCGAGAGCGCGTTTTGTCGTCTTGGCTACCATCTTGCTTCTCGTACGGACCATGCTCTTTTTACAACACAGTGGTTGGCTTTGAACGAGCAATTAAGTGCGATCAAAACTGCACGGGAGAGTAGGGCGGCCAGCGCTGCCCTGGGTCGCCGATTCCTGCAACTCCTGCTGAGCCTGGAAGATGCTCCATTGATTCATCTTGCTATACAGTCCGCCAGATCCGTCGGTAGAGATACGCACTATAGCATAGCTTTTGGCCTGGCAGGTGGTATAGTACAGGTGGACGAAACTGCAGTGACCCTGGCCTATTTGCAGCAGTCGTTAATCGGCCTGATCTCGGCCTGCCAGCGCTTGCTACCGCTCGGCCAGAGTCATGCCAGTCAGCTTATCTGGCAACTCAAACCCACAGTATTGACAGTTGCCGAGCGTAGCAAAGAGGTAGCCGCGCATAGCGATGAAATGAGCCTCTGTACTCCCCTGGTGGAAGTTGGCAGCATGCGGCATCCTTACCTGGCAACACGGTTGTTTATCAGTTAGCGAATGGGAAGCAACGTGGATGATTATCTAGAAGCAGGAAGGCAACAGGTTGAAGGTCGGTTGAGACTGCACTTCAGCATTGATTGCGAACGACAGACGCGATTGATGGTGCGTGAACAACGACCACCATTGCAGGTGATACGTGCATTTCCCATCTCAACTGGTGGAGCTCTGGTACACGTGCATAATATTTCGGGAGGTATACTGGGAGGAGACCAGCTCAAGCTGGAGGTTGAGGTAGAGCCGGGTGCGCTCGCGCAACTGACTTCCACCAGCGCTACCAGGCTCTATCGCAGTCGTCCAGGTGTCCCTGCCGCTCAACAAACAGGTACGATCATGGTGCGCGAAGGCGCGCTCCTGGAGTATCTTCCCGACCCGCTTATCCCATTTGCCGGGTCGTGCTACCACCAGCACATGCACATAGAATTGGATAGCGGCGCTGGACTCTTCTGGTGGGAGACGGTCGCCCCCGGACGGATAGGGCAAGGTGAACAGTTCGCCTATGAACAACTCATACTCGACTTGCACATTTCGACACAAGGTCGGTCGATAGCCATTGAACGTCTCAAGCTTGAACCGCACTGCCGCGCACTCTCCTCGCTGGCGAGACTGGGACCCTATTCACATTTCTGTAGTTTCTATATCTGCCGGATAGGACTGGAGGCCGCCCAATGGTCCAACCTGGAAAAAGAACTAGGAGCGCTGGCCCAGGAACTATCTTGTTCGGGTGAAATTAGCTGGGGGGTAAGCACCCTCGTCGCGCATGGCCTGGTCATTCGCGCTCTGAGCCGCCAGGGACGAGGTATACCGCCGGGCCTACTGGCATTCTGGCGTGCGGCAAAGCGGTACCTCTATGACGAGGAGCCTGTTCCGCCGCGCAAAATCTACTGAGGAGGAGCTTTTTCGTGAATCTCACACAACGCGAACAGGAAAAACTCTTGATTTTCACGGCTTCCGAACTGGCCCGCAAACGGCAGGCGCGCGGGCTCAAACTCAACTACCCGGAAGCTGTAGCCATTTTATCCGCAGAAATCATGGAGGCTGCCCGCGATGGCAAGAGCGTGGCGGAAATCATGACCTTCGGTGCCACCATCTTGCAGCGAGATGATGTTATGGAAGGTGTGGCGGAGATGATCCACGAGGTGCAGGTGGAGGCCACCTTTCCCGATGGTACGAAACTCGTTACCGTCCATGACCCCATCAAGTAAAAGAGTGTAGAGGAGTCCTAAACAGCAATGGAGAGTAGGAATGATGAAACCAGGTGAATATTTGCTGAACGATGCTGCAGGCAACATAGAGGCGAACGTAGGACGCGCCATCGCGCAGGTGTTAGTGAGACACACTGGTGACAGGCCAATCCAGGTGGGCAGCCATTACCACTTTTTCGAGGTCAACTCCGCTTTGCAATTTGATCGGCAGGCTGCCTTCGGGATGCGCCTGAACATCGCCGCAGGCACCGCTGTGCGTTTTGAACCGGGCGAAGAGAAAGAGGTCAGCTTGCTCGCTCTTGGCGGAGCGCGTGCAGTATATGGACATAATGGACGAGTGAACGGCCCCTTAGATCAGCCCGGTCAGCCGGGAAGGAGCGCGGTATGAGCCTGAATATACCACGTCGAACATATGCCGACCTGTACGGTCCAACCACAGGTGACCGGGTGCGCCTGGCGGATACGGAACTGCTGATCGAGGTAGAGAAAGATTTCACCGTATATGGCGACGAGGTCACTTTCGGCGGAGGCAAGGTCATTCGCGATGGTATGGGGCAGAGCAGTCGCGCCACGCGCGAGGCTACGAATGGCGCGCTCGACCTCGTCATCACAAACGCGCTGATTATCGATCACTGGGGCATCGTGAAAGGCGATATTGGGATTAAGGATGGACGTATCATGAAGGTTGGTAAAGCTGGCAACCCCGATACGATGGAGGGAGTAGACCCCGCACTGGTGATAGGCGCAAGCACCGAGGTCATCGCGGGCGAAAATATGCTGGTGACGGCGGGAGGCATCGACAGCCATATTCATTTCATCTCCCCCCAGCAGATATACGAGGCGATTTCTAACGGCATTACCACTATGATTGGCGGTGGCACCGGCCCGGCAACGGGTACGAACGCCACCACCTGCACACCCGGAGCATGGAATATTGCACGTATGCTCCAGGCTACAGAAAGCTGGCCTATGAACTTCGGCTTCCTGGGCAAGGGCAATGCTTCTACAGACGAACCCCTGGCAGAACAGTTGCGTGCTGGTGCTTGCGGCCTCAAACTTCACGAAGACTGGGGAACGACGCCAGCAGCTATCGATAGCTGCTTGAAGGTCGCCGACCGATACGATGTACAGGTCGCGATTCATACGGATACCATTAACGAGGCCGGATTTGTTGAAGATACTATTGCTGCCATCGCGAGTCGCACGATCCATACCTATCATACAGAAGGGGCAGGCGGTGGTCATGCGCCCGATATCATTCGCATCGCCTCTTTCCCCAATATCCTGCCCTCCTCAACCAATCCGACCAGGCCGTACACCGTAAACACGATTGCCGAGCACCTGGATATGCTCATGGTATGCCACCATTTGAATCCGCAGGTGCCGGAGGATGTAGCCTTCGCGGAAAGCCGGATTCGCCCCGAGACTATCGCCGCCGAAGACATTCTGCATGACCTGGGCGTGTTTAGCATGATGTCGAGCGATTCACAGGCGATGGGACGTATCGGTGAAGTTGTCACGCGTACCTGGCAGACGGCGCATAAAATGAAAGTGCAGCGCGGTCCACTTGCACAAGACTCCGCGCGCAACGATAATTTTCGTGTGAAACGCTACATCGCCAAGTACACCATCAATCCTGCCATCACTCACGGCATCGCGCATCAGGTTGGCTCGATTGAAGCAGGAAAACTGGCTGATATTGTCATCTGGAAACCGGCGTTCTTTGGGGTCAAGCCAGAGATGATCGTGAAGGGCGGTTTTATCGCCTGGAGCGCGATGGGTGACGCAAACGCATCCATTCCGACTCCGCAGCCGGTGCTCTATCGCCCCATGTTTGGCGCCTTTGGCGGCGCAACTACTGCTATCGCCCTGGCCTTTGTCTCGAAGGCTGCGCTCGATGAAGGTATTGCGGGGAGGCTGGGCCTGAGAAAAACGGTTGTCGCCGTTGAAAAGTGCCGCGAGATTGGCAAAGCCAGCATGCTGCTTAATGATGCTACCCCCAATATCGAGGTTGACCCGGAAACGTATGAAGTGCACGCTGATGGCGAACTGCTCACCTGCGAGCCCGCCGAGGTCTTACCTCTGGCCCAGCGGTATTTTTTGTTTTAGTCAGCAAGGAGCGATATATGACAGAAAACACGTTCGCGCGAGCATTCCGAGTAGGGATCGCCGGGCCGGTGGGCAGCGGCAAGACCGCGCTGGTAGACTGTCTGAGCAAACGGCTTTGGCCAACGTACAATCTGGCGGTTGTGACCAACGACATTTACACGAGAGAGGATGCAGAATTCTTATTGCGGGCGGGCACGCTACCCGGCGAACACATCAGAGGAGTGGAAACCGGTGGCTGCCCGCACGCGGCCATTCGTGAAGACGCGTCGATGAATCTGGAAGCGATTGCCGACCTGGAAGAGAGCCTGCCTGGACTTGAACTCGTTTTCGTCGAGAGCGGTGGCGACAACCTGGCCGCTGCTTTCAGCCCGGAACTGGTGGACGTGTTTATCTACGTGATCGATGTTTCGGGGGGCGACAAAATCCCGCGCAAAGGCGGTCCAGGCATCACCCGCTCCGACCTGCTGGTCATCAACAAAATTGACCTGGCACCGTACGTGGGAGCTTCGCTGGAGGTGATGGAACATGACGCGGGGCGTATGCGCGGCAAACGTCCATTCATCTTTACCAACCTCAAGGACGGTACCGGCCTGGACGCCGTTCTCACATGGGTGGAACAGCATCTCAAAACGCCAGCGGATCAGCGCCGCTCTCTCATAGATGCCCATGCTTCTTACACAGGGCAGGCACATTATCACGATGATGAACATCACACTGTGGGACATACACATTAGTTATGAATGACCAGGGAGAACTTGCGGGGTCGAGTCTTGATCCTACAACGTGGACAGGTTGGAAAACGTGTATCCTGGTACGTGTTCTAGCCATTGATTTTGAGAGAGTACTAACAAAGAGGAAAAATACTATGACACAACATGACTTTGCGGGTTTTTAGTACGTTTCGGCATCTCTTTTTGCCCCCTCATTTCGCTTCTAGAGTAATATTCTCTTTCCGTCCTTATCCGTCTTTTCTTGTCTTTTCCCGACGTTGTTACTGTCAATTCTGCTGTCAAAAACACGGACATAAAAGTATCTGGAAGGCGGTTCTAGCTATACCTTCCAGGGAACTTGCAATAGTGTTTGCGGACAATGCAAAGTCTGGTATACTAGAGGACAAGTAGCAGTCTTTGTTTTGGGATTGGAGGAAAACATGGCGACACAGGAAGAGCGACTAGCGGCGTTAGAACAGAAGGTTGCTGATATAGAACTAGAACGCCTCTACCAGCGGAGAAAAGCAGTAGAGAGTACTCCTTCTGAACAGGCGTACGATATCAAACAAGTGAACCACCGCCCTACTATGCTTCTTGGTATTGCCTCTGGACAAGAACACGGTATCAAGGCCATAAAAGAGGACATAGACTTGCGGTTTGATGTGGTGGATAGGCAGATAGCTGAATTAAAGCAAAGCATGGAAGCAAAGTTTGATCAAGTGTTACAGCAGCTTGCTCTTCTTGTAAAAAAGCCTGAATAGAGAGCGTGCTGCTAGATAAAAACACCCTGGTTTGTTTTGGTTGAGACAAACCAGGGTGTTTTTCATTGCATCTTTTTGTGATGACGGTTCGGTTTTCTAGTGGTTGCTGTTGGTTTTTCCTGGACTCTTCTACTGTAGAGACCCATCTGATCTGTTTGTGTGACCCACTGTTGCTTGATTTCTGCATCCCATCCTTGAATATCTTTCTGTTGAATATTGTGAGATAAGAACATCTTATTATCGGGATCGGTAGATATGTCTGATCTGCTTTGACTTTACCTGCCCCCATAGTTCATTGTGAGAGCAACAAACTGTAACTTCTCATTGAGGTCTTTTACTTCTGGTATATCTTTCCAAGCTTCTAAATGGCGATCACGAAAATCTAAGAGATATTGGAGCATACTTGGAGATCTTGTTTGATTAGTAATCATAACAGCTTGATTTGCAAGCTTACATCCTTCTTTTATCTCTCCTTGGTCTACATAAACTGCCGCAAGGTCTGCAAGCATGCTAGACCTCTGGTAAATTGACGGCGAGTGAGGTTGGTTGAGTGTTTCTTGTAAAACCTGCTGTGCAGCCGCTGGCTGGTTAAGCTGTAGGAGGCACACACTTTTATAGCCCGTAAACAAAAAGGGGTTAAATGTTGTACCATAGGGATCATCATCCGCAGAGATGTTAACAAGTTCGGCCTGCTCTAATGCTTTGAGACAAGCGTTAGATATATTCATATTAGCTTGAACCTCTGCCTCCATAGCGGCTAACCACGCACGGGTTGTAACGGTCCCACCCTGAGTAGCTAGACGGCGTGCCTCTTGTATAAGAGGGAGA
>WNGD01002818.1_pt1 | contig 17978 bp, 15 predicted proteins | sample 5400671 | NCBI WGS metagenome assembly WNGD01 (sample SAMN13153369, study PRJNA577476) | soil metagenome | isolation source: 40 cm soil or saprolite under grassland replicate 2 | place: USA:California | collected 2016-06-15
CCAAAAGCGGGCGATTCCCAGTCGAAGCGATACATCCAGACCGGCGCTCCCTGCCGGACCTGCCCTTCCGCCAGATGAATCGCCGGCATACAGAAGACCAGATCGCTCATGATATCGATCCAGGCCAGCTCCGGCGACTGATCGGCTCGTGCTTCCGTATAGATGGCGAGCGCGCGCTGGGCCGCATCGCCAAAGAGATGCTTGAGCAGCTCCTCATCCACCTTTGGCCCTCCGCTCATCATCGCGAACAGCCGCCATTCATCGCGATTGGTCCCTGCCAGGATGGCAACATTGGCGGCTGACCCCTGCGCGATCATGGCTAATGGATGCTGCGGCAACGTCTCGCCATCTATGATCGGGCTGTAGGCTCGAATGCCGCCGAACTCCCGTCCCAGCTCGGGCTGAATCTTGAGCAGGGTCTCAAGCGGCACCTCCGCCAGGGCTGCAAGCTGGGAGGTCTCGAGCCCGAGTTTGGCCAACAGCGCCTGCGCGACGTGTGTGGCCTGTGAACGCGTCGTCAGGTCGCTGCCCGCGCCGCTTTGCAGGATCGCGCGCTGGAAGAGATCGTGCGCTACGGGCATCCCCAGCAGGGTGCCAATGCTCATCGCACCGGCCGACTCGCCCATCACCGTCAACTGGTCGGGATCGCCGCCTTCGGAGGCGATATTCTCGCGCACCCACTTGAGGGCTGCGATCTGATCGAGCAGACCGCAGTTGGCTGTATAGCCCGCCTCTGCTCCGGCCAGGTCTTTCAGAGAGACAAACCCCAGGATCCCCAGCCGGTAGTTGAGCGTCACCACGACGATGTTGTGCATGGCGGCGAACGACGTCCCATCATACCAGGGATCGGACGCCGAGCCGAGCGTGAAGGCTCCGCCGTGAATGTAGACCATCACCGGCCGCTTCTCGTGATCAGCGCCCGGCGACCAGATATTGAGGTACAGACAATCTTCGCTCATCGGGCGCTGCTCGACGGCTCTCTCTGCTCCTATCGCTCCTACCATGCTTGCCCCAACCTCCGGCACCTGAGGCGCCATGGGGCTAAACGTGGTCGCCTCGCGCACGCCCGTCCAGGGCTCAGGCGGCTGCGGCGCTCGAAAACGGCGCTTTCCGGTGGGAGGCTGGGCGAACGGAATGCCTTTCCAGACGCTGATCGAGCCTTGCTCGTAGCCCTGGACTTTCCCATACCGTGTCTCAACGATTAGATCACTCATCTTTTTGCTCCTGCTGTCTTTCTCTGGTGCTGAAATGGCTACTCTAAATCCAGTACGACTTTTATGGCAAGACTCGGGTCTGCAGCAGTTTCAAATGCTTTTGGTCCCTCATCTAATGGAAATGTATGGGTAATGATTTGGTTGACATTTGATTTCTTGTTTGCCAGGTTATGAATGACCTCTAAAATGTCATCCCTTGTATATCCGCGAGCTCCCATGATTCTGCATTCGGTGCCCATCACCTGCATGAAGTTGATGGGAACCTCTTTTTTTTGCAAAGCTACACACGATAACCTGGCCCCTTGTTTGGCATACTTCAGAAAATCGCCAGGGACATTCGGCGCCCCCGCACAGTCGATGACCACATCAATATCGATCGCCGAATCCCATAGTATTTTTTGCTTTCCCCAAAGTGTTCCATAAGGAATTGGCGTGTCTCTCCAGACTTGGGGTTAAAGCCGATGCCGCCCAATTGCCTGACCGTTTCCAGGCGGTTGTCGACAATGTCCAGAACGACAACGTCGTTGTTGCCCTGGGCAACTAACCCACTGAGGGCACACAGACCAATGGGTCCAGCACCATAAATCACTACATGGTCTTCCGGTTTGGCCTGAGGAGTATTCTTCCCATGAGTTCCGACCGAAAACGGTTCAATTAACACCGCATCCTCAAAGGAGAGAGCATCGGGCAATATAAACAGGTTATCCTCAAGCTTGGCATCTTGAACTAACACATATTGAGAAAAACCGCCAGCCCGAACGGAGGCAGAGGGATCAGCCGTCCGAAGACGCGTCAGCGGATTGACAAACACGCGGGTCCCTTTTTCGACACACGTGACATTTTTCCCGGTTTCATAGACATACCCCACCATCTCGTGCCCAAACTCTGAATTCGGGAGAAAGCCAACGATTCTCCCACCGTACAAGTAGCCTGTCACATCCGTTCCGCAAATTCCTCCACGAACATTACGTACAATCACATCATCAGGACCACACACAGGCATGGCTCGTTCCTGGACTTCGACCGTTTTCGTGTCTTTATAAATTAAAACTTTCATCGATGTGTCTCCTTTGTGGAAGTTATTTGTGACGGGAGATCCCCCTGAACTTGCAACATGGGCAACGTCAGACATCACTACCATGTGTATACTGTCTTCAGTTGACACATATATCTTTAAGTAGTATAATGTCGTAAAGTGACATTTGTCAATAGGAGAAAAAAGGAAATTGAACGACGCGATATATGCACAGTCCGACGAATCGCAGCCGCTGAGTTTGCGAGAACGTAAGAAACGCCTGGCGCAAGCCACTATTGAAGAGGCCGCCCTCCGCCTGTTTCAGGAGCGGGGGTACGAACAGACCTCTATCCAGGACATCGCGGATGCGGTGATGATGTCCTCGCGCACCTTTTTTCGCTACTTTGCGTCCAAAGAGGAGGTGCTGTTTGGACCGATGCGCGCGATCCTGAGCGATGGTCTGCACTTTCTGCAGCGCGTGGCACCAACGGAGTCCCCGCATGCAGCTCTGCAAGCGACCTTTGAGTACCTGGCCAGCCGGTATCAGCAGCAGCGGGCCAGTTTTCTGCTCCACTACCAGGTGGCGATGCAGGTCCCATCGGTCGTTCCCATCTATCTCGCTGTCCTGATAGAAACGGAGCTAGCCCTCTGTGATGCGCTGTGCTCTCATCTGGAAGCAGCCACGAACCGCCAGGAGATGCGCTTCCTGATGGCCCTCTACATGACCGCACTGCGCGTGGCTCTGGAGGAGTGGCTTGAGCAAGAAGCGCAGGGAGATATTGTTTCTTTGCTTCGTAGGTACCTGGACTCCTCTCGTCGCTTTCCCACAATGACTAAACGAAACGATCAACAGTACCATATAACTCCTGATATATGGTACGAACGGTAGAAATGGAAGAAGCCTGTTGATGACCGGCGGGCTTCTCTGGCCGATATGTCTCTCTCTGTTACTGATCCCACTCATGAGCAGTTTTCCTAGTTATATGGTACGTCTTATCTTTTCGTCAGTTTCGCACTGACAGGCCACCAGGGCCAGATTGCCGGTATTCCAAAGTTCGACATACCGTCGAACGAGTGCCTTGTTTGCTTCAGTTGCCATCGCTTCTCCCCTAGTTAGCGCAGTGACTCTCCCGGTAACACGATTCTCACAGCAACACCATCACCGGGGGAGCTTTTGATGGTCAGGCTACCACCAGCTATGGCAAGAAGCGCGCTATGGGTCAGTAATCCGCCGCCAGTACCCGTTGTGGTATTACTGGCGGATGCAATGCCCACACCATTATCGGCTACAATAACCTCAAGGTAATGGCCCTCACGGTTATAAGATGCGTTGAGGGTAAGCCGCAGGTGGCGGTAAATATCGGTTCCACGCGCATGACGAGCCGCATTGCGCAGAGCCTCTTGCACTGCGGCAAAGATTAACTCCGCAATGGCGGGAGGAGTTACCTCGTCAATATAAGCTGCCGTCTCATCAGAGACACTCCACACGATCTCATCAAACGCCTGTTGAAAGTCTTGCTCTAACATGGTACGAATAGCATACATCATACCATCACGCTCTAAACGATGTGGCGCACCCGGAGCGGTGGTACGCATCATGGTCGCAAGACGATGGTGAGCGTCGCTGATCATGTCTATAGCCTCATTCAATACCTGTTCGCGACCGGCAGGGAGAGCCGGTTTCGTATCCGGGAGCGAGCGCAATTTTTCTAAACGCAAGAGGGCAAGGTGCATCTGTGGAAGGATTTCATCGTGCAACACTCGACGCTGTTGAGCTCCAAGTAACTTGACATCCACAATGCGCCGGCGTAATAGCCCTGCCACAGCTTGCATAGCCTCATGATCACCAAGAGTATCGAGTATGCGCTGTCCGCAGGCTTGCGCCAGGTCCATATCCTCATCTGTGAAGGCACCCCCGTCTTCACGAGGACCCAAATAGAGGGCAGCAACAAGTCCGCGTTCATCGTAGATAGGTAACACCCAGCAAATCATTGGCTGCCCATGCAAGGTAATCTGAACCCGTTTAGGAACCTCAGCGTCAATATTGCCTCTTTTTTTGAGGTCAATGAGTTTTGTTCCAAGCGCAGCCTCGAGCGGCCAACGATAGCTGAAATTGCGTTTCAGGGTTCCGGCTGCAACAGCCAGGTACGCAAACTGCACTGCTAAAGCGTCATGGCAAAGATGAAAAAAGAGAGTTTCCAGGTCTTGCTCTGTCCTCTGCAGATCGGTATTCAACCAATGACGAAGGCTGGTGCTGCGCACAAATGGCCCAAGCAGGGCAATGTAGCGATCGTGGGCGGTATAGCTACTCCAGGTGAAGAGCGCATATGCAACCGCAGCAAGAGATGTAATCAGTAACAATCCTCCCAGGTTACTATGGGTGAAGGTAACAAGGAGAGCGATAAAAATAGCAACGGCTGTAGCAACGATAACAGTGCCGCGCCACTGTTCGAAAAAGCCTCGTCGAGCCAGTGAGCGTTCGATCAGAATACCATGGCGAACAATAGAGTAGCCTATCAGTAAAATAACCAGAGCGACTGACAATGTGGCGCTCAGGTCTAAGATAATCAAATTGAGAGGGAACATACCCGCAAATGCAGCACCTGAAGAAGGTGAAGGTTGAGAAGTTGCGTGTATGACGGGATGCTGGTCGAATTGCATCCAGTTTACTATCGACTGAATCACCAGTATACCAAGTGTCGTTGTGAGTGCAGCCATGAGTAACGCTGCTAATAACAAGCCAGGCCGTGCCAGGTGCCAGGAGAGATAGGGTTCTTCCAGCAATTCTACATCCGTCGGATCATCCCAAAATGCATCGAGCAAAGCCTGCCGCAATGAGGGGGCTTTACGTTGATTATCTGCGGAAGAATGAGATTTCCCAAGGCGCTCAGGTAGACTAAGAGCGGCCACCCAGAGCACACGCAGGAGTCGACTTATACGACCGAAGGTAAACCAGGGACCTATAGCACAAAAGGTAACGTAGCACAGGAATAACACGGGTATGAGTACCAGCGGCGAAAACTGGCCGGTGCCCAGGTCATTCAAGGCGTCGTTATAAGCGATAAATCTTAACGTTCCAACAAAGGTGAACATTGACTGGTTAAGAAACAGCAGCAATAAGATGACACAGCCGAGTATCCCAGCCAGAATCAACATGAATGGGCGACGTTTGCGCCAGCCTTCGTTAATAAGTGCTGCATAATACAACCCGATGGCAAACCAGATGTAAGGCACACCAAGCGCAGGAAGCCAGACCAGGTGCCACAAAAATTCCGGCGCGACTAAACCCGATGATTGAGTAAGTGGGCTGGAGACCAACAACGCGTGAATGAAGAAAAAAAGCGCAGAGAGGCCCAGGCCAACCACACCGAGACGCGCTATACCACTTTTGCGGTCCCCATTCAGCCATACCGTGACTGCAAGCCAGAGGAAGGCGACAAGGTTAAAGATGGAAAGAGCCAGCACAATCGTCTGGAGTAGATAGGCAGGCTCGAGAAATTTTTGGAGCGACATTGTTAATCCTCTTTGTACCTGTTGCGCCGGATGATGCGTTTGCGCAAACCGTTCTCCCTGGCAGAGGCTCCAGGAAGCGACGCTACATCTGTCGCAAGCATGGATGCGCTCTCATCGTTCGATTGTGCTTCAAGATACAATGGCGACCAATCACCCCGGCGATCCTGTATAAGCGCGACACCATCCTCATCCCAAATAATCATGCGATTGAGCGTATAGATCAATGTTGCTCTTGCCCGCGCAACTTTATCATCCACTGCCGATTCACTTAAACCCCAGGCAGCGTAGATGCGCCCATTCGTGCGGCTTACCGCTCGCTTATCATGCAGATTGAGGCGTGCTGCTATCTGCTCGTTGGTCATGCCTTGCGCTACCAGTTCAGCCACGCGGAGTTCGTTCGGTTCCAATAGCGCGCGAGGAGATTGCTCGTCAAGGTCGCGAACTTCCTGCACGCGATCTTCAATCTCAGGATCAACCAGGCTTCGCCCGTTGATAGCATCGCGCAGCAGTGGTACGAGCATACCGGGCAGCAGGTAGTTGCTCTTGCGTACATAGGCATAGTGGGTGAGAATGCCGGAGGCGCGAAATTCGCGGTAATATTCGTCATCATCCTGAATAGAGTAAAAGACGACGGGCATACGCGGGCGCTCACGCCGGATAGCAACGGCGGCTCCTACCCCGCTGATAGCCTTGCGTCCCGCCTGCGCATCCTGTAATTGCACATCCATTAAGATAACATCAATATCGAGTTCTAATGCTCGTGAGATAGCTTCCTGGCCGGTGGATGCTTCACCAAGTACCTGTACGGCACCAGTCGCTTGCAGTCCTTCTCGCAACGCCTTTCGCAATGGCCCGTGATCATCAACTAACAATATGTTTATCATTGGCATAACAATACAAGCCTTCCATTGAGATATAAAGAGTAGATTACAGTTAAGTATATCAGTTTCCTGAGAAAGTATATAGTCTCCGAGGCACAGAAAAGGGGTACGTAAGCGTATTCACCACGGAGCGCGCGTTGAGGATTGGTACGGCATACCCTTTCATTGCTTGTCGGAGCTACCTCTCAACGCGCTTCAGGGGTAATATCATTGAACAGCTAAGCTACTAATGAAGCTACTCAATCTTTTGGGATAGCAGCCGCAAAGGTGTCAGCAATAACGCTGTATCCCTGGTCCATAGGATGAATATCCGGGACGAGAGGAGGAGCAGGACACATCCAGGTATAGGTACAAATGTTTGGATTTGGTACGCCTGACCCTCCAAAGGCATTAAAGACATCGACGATGATGCCAAACCCGCTTACATCAGCAGCAAGGTGCTGGTTGACGGTTTGGGTAAATGGCACAGAATTCGGACAGATATTCTGATACGGATCGTAGTAGTTCATCATAACAATACTACCTGTAACCCGGCCCTTGACCGTCAGTGTTGTTTGCAACGCCGGTAAAATGATATTTTTCAGATTGCTATCAAGCAATGCCAGATCAATATCGAACTTGGGTTCAGTTACCGTGCAGATCAGCGGATTAAAATCTGGCAAGAGGTCGTCTGCGCCAATATCAAGGGTAACGGGGCTCACCTTGCCTGCATGCGCCTGCAAAAAGGCTACCGCAGCAGCGAGTTGGACAAAACCTGCAGGTGCAAAGGGACAGCCACCCGTAATGAAGGTGGTACTGGTTTCCCCAGGACAACCATAATTGGTTACCTTTTGGGTCCCCTCATTCTGTAATATCTGGAAGAGGTCATTGACATAGCCATGTGTGAAGTCTCCATTGGGCTGAATTCCAAAGGCCAGCGAGTCACCCAGCGCCAGGTACTGTTGCTTGGGGCCAAACAGATGGAACGGCGGACCCTGGCCGTTAGAAGCTGCTAATGCCGTCGGTGCAAAAGCAAAGAGCACGAAGAAAGCGATGGTGACTGGCGCAAGCATGCGCCGGAAGATATGCGCATCTTTGAGCATGGGAATCTCTCCTTATCAGGTTCGTGAACATTCTTGCCACCTCCCCCAGAGGCACCGGCAAGTATTATACCTAAATCATTGCAAACTTGAGGAAAGAGTATGCCGCCTCACAAAGTATAGATTCAAAAGAGTATAAAAACAAGAGTTTCATAGAGGCTTTATCTGTTATACTCTTACTACTAAAAGATTTTGTGATTTTCAGGCTACCCTTTCTTCTGAACAGATTGAGAAAAGTCGATGTCACGACCACTGCCTGCACTGGAATACGGGGAAAAAGATACTACGACCTCCGAAGGGGTGTGGAGTAAGCCGTACCGGCGGCTAACGCTGGGACTCACGCTTATTATGTTAGGGCCAGCGTTCGAGACACTCTCTGTCGCGACTATTCTCCCCAAGATCGTTACAAATCTTGGTGGTTTGAGTTTGTATGGCTGGTCATTCAGCGCTTATATGCTGGCTACACTCGTAGGCCTTATTCTGGCTGGTGATGAAGCCGACCAACGCGGCCCTGCTATTCCTTTCATTTTTGGCGTGGCACTGTTTGCAACAGGCCTGGCGCTGGCTGGCACTGCATCCTCGATGATCACATTCGTCATTAGCAGGGGCGTTCAAGGATTTGGCGCTGGTATTATTGCTTCTGTTGTCTATGTCTGTGTTGGACGTGGATATCCAGAGCAGTTGAAGCCTCGCATGGTAGCAGTGCTTTCGAGCGCATGGGTTGTGCCAGGACTGATCGGTCCCGCACTTGCAGGGCTTGTCGCTGATTTTATTGGTTGGCGCTGGGTTTTTCTGGGCCTGGTTCCTGTAGTACCTCTGGCAACTGGCCTGGTGTTCCCCGCCTTGAGAAAACTCACTCCTGCCTGGAAAACTAGATCATTGGACTTGCCTCGTCTCTTAGCCACAGCCGGTCTTGTAGCCGGAGCAGGAATGACCTTAATAGGATTACAGTCACAATCCATTCTTATAGCACTTGTGCTGATTCTTTCAGGTCTGGCCATAGGCATACCATCACTTCGCTTTGTTCTTCCACCTGGTACACTGCAAGTAAAGGCAGGCTTACCCGCTGCTATCGCGACCATTGGGCTGCTCAGCATAGCCTTCTTTGGCGGAGAAGCTTTTCTTCCACTAACGCTTGTTTCAATACGTGGACAAAGTACCATCTTCGCTGGTATAGCCCTCACTGCTGCTACTTTGACCTGGACGACAGGATCATGGGTGCAGGCGCACCTGGCTCCTCGACAGGGACGTCGCATGCTTGTAACGATAGGCCTGCTGGCGGTTGCACTTGGTCTCGCAGGCATCGCAAGTGTACTCATTCCCGGCATACCGGCAATGGTAGCGATAGTGGCATGGGGAGTTGGCGGGCTTGGCATGGGCCTGGCTTACTCAACGCTCAGCCTGGTTGTCCTGGAAACAGCTTCCACTGATCAGATGGGTTCTGCATCGGCATCGATGGAGCTTTCTTCTGTGCTCGGAACTGCGCTTGGTACTGGCCTGGGAGGAGTGATCATCGCGTTTACAGCAGGATCGGGTCGCTCACCGAGCTGGGGAATCAGCGTAATAGATATACTCGTCATTGTTGTAACTGGTCTGGCTATGCTTACTGCCGTTAGATTACCAGGTAAACCACCTCAAGTGGAGACCAAATGATTGAACTGGTAAAGGGCGACGCAAGCGTCCCCACTCCACTCTACACCTCTCCCATCTCTAAAGGCGTCCTTACCCATAACACCTGATTCTTGACCCTACAGGACTGTATAAGCTATAGTTTTGAAATGAAGCCAGAGCACCAGTTATTTAGTAGGTGAGGTCTATGCCAAGAGAACGAACAAGCAGTATCCACTTTGGATTGCTCATCCACAATCACCAGCCGGTCGGCAACTTCCCCTGGGTCTTCCAGCAGGTTTACGAGGAATCCTATCTTCCCTTGATCGAGGCGTTGGAACAGCATCCCAGAGTGCGCCTCTCGCTACACTATACAGGTTCGCTCCTTGATTGGTTCGAAGAAGCTCAACCAGAGTTCCTGAAGCGTGTAGCAGCGCTGGTTCAACGCAATCAGGTGGAGATTGTCAGTGGGGGATACTATGAGCCTATTCTCCCCTCTATTCCAGATAGCGACAAAATTGCGCAGATTCGCCGCCTCACGGATCGTCTCTTTCGCGATTTTGGCATGACGGCGAGCGGGATGTGGATTGCAGAACGAGTCTGGGAACCGGGTTTGCCACGCTTCATACGGGAGGCAGGGATCGAATGGACTATTCTCGACGATGTGCATTTTAAGAACGTAGGTCTGGAAGACAAAGACCTCTACGGATACTATGCGACTGAAGATCTGAGCGGCGTTTTGAAGGTCTACGCCACCAGTAAAAAGATGCGCTACACTATTCCCTGGCGTCCTGCAGTGGAAACGATTGAGGCCCTGCGATCACTGGCTACACCAGATGGAAAACGTATCGTAGTGATGGGTGATGATGGTGAGAAATTTGGCAGTTGGCCCGGCACAGGCGCATATTGCTGGGGTTCAGAAGAGAAAAGGGGTTGGGTGGATGAATTTTTCACCTCACTCGAAGAGAATAGTGACTGGTTACATACTATGCCATTAGGAGAGTACGCACGCACCTATCCCGCGCTAGGTCGAATCTACATTCCCACTTCATCGTATATCGAGATGACCGAGTGGGCCTTGCCACCACAGAAATCTTATTTGTTCGGAAAACTCCTGCACCAGTTAGAAGAAGAACATCGTGATAACATCCTCCAATTCATGCGCGGAGGTTTCTGGCGGAACTTTCTGGTGCGCTATCCAGAGGCAAACAACCAGCATAAGAAAATGTTGCGCGTTCATGACGCGGTTTATGCCGTGGGTGCAACAGAAGAAACTGGGGTGGTACAGTTGTGGAAGGCGCAGGCCAATGACACGTACTGGCATGGGTTATTCGGTGGCGTTTACATGAGCCATGTACGATCCGCGATCTATCATCATCTTATCAAAGCTGAGAATGCTGCTGACCGAATACGCTTTGGCGATGGACACTGGCAACGCTACGAGTTCACAGATTTTGACAGAGACAGCCAGAATGAATTGATTATCGAAAGCGATCAGCAGAACCTTTATATTGACTCGCAGCGCGGCGGCACACTTTTTGAATGGGACTTGCGGCGCAGCATGCACAATCTACTATCCGTAATGACACGCCACGAGGAAGGATATCACCAGACACTGCGCAACTTTGAACAGGAACGCCGTCGACGGGAGGTCATAGAAGCGCTGAAAAAGGCAGACCGAGCAGCCGGAGGAGAAAGCACACAACCAGCCTCACCTCATACTTTTGTGCAAACAAAAGAACCCAACCTTGATCGATACCTCGTAGTCGACCGCTACCGCCGTTATAGCCTGATCGATCACTTCCTTCCCCCAGGCGCTACTTTGCCAGACTTCGTGCAGGCACACTTCGAGGAAATGGGTAGCTTTGTCGAACAGCCTTACAATACCGAGGTTCAACAGGACGACACGGGCATTTCCGTCATACTATCACGCGATGGTTATGTGCGACGACCAGGCGCATTGGGGCCACTACCTGCACACCTGAGCAAGAATATCTTTATCCCCCTCGGAGAAGAGAATCTCGTGGTTCGCTACGTGATCGAAAACCGAGGGCAAACACGGCTACAAACGCGCTTTGCCAGTGAATGGAACATCAACCTGCTAGGTGGAGGTGGCAACGACCAGGCATACTACTCTATTGAAGGTCATGAATTGGATAATCAGCGCTTTGATAGTACAGGCGAGGTAACACAGGTACGCAATTTCCATATTGGAAATCTCTGGTTAAAGCAGGATATAGGGTTTTCTTTAAGTGAAATAGCAACACTCTGGCGCTTTTCAATTGAGACGGTGACCGGTTCCGAGGCAGGATTTGAGCGCAACCACCAGGGTAGTTGCCTTACATTAATCTGGCCTTTGCTATTGGAAGCGGGTGAGAGTTGGAGTGTTGAGATTTATTGTGAAGGAAAGGAAATGAATAGATGAAGCGAGTGCTGGCTCTCCAATTTTGCTGGGACGATCCACCGGGATACCTGGGTGAAATTATGCAAGAACACGACATTTTCTATGAGGTTGTCGAGGTCGATAAGACCCCTGTTCCTGAACCTACAGAGTTTGATGCCGTAATCGCTATGGGTGGGCCGCAGCACGTTGGCGATGATGAGAAGTATCCATACCTGGTTGAAGTTGAGTCAGCGATTCGCAAAGTAGTTGAAGAGGACATCCCCTACCTTGGAATTTGCCTGGGAGGCCAGTTACTGGCACATACATTGGGTGCGCCCGTCAAACGACATTCTATAACTCCGCTTGGTTTCTATAACGTTCAAATGACAGAAGAGGGAAAAACTGATCCTCTTTTCCACGGCTTACCTGAGAACATACAAGTGTTTCATTGGCACGAAGATACCTTCGACATCCCCAAAGAAGCTGTTCAACTGGCTCGCAACGCGCAAACAGAAAATCAAGCCTTTCGTTATGGGCGCGCTGCATACGGAACACAATATCACATTGAAGTCATCTCAGATATGATTGATGTCTGGTTTCACTTTCCTGAGTACAGGCAGGAAATAGTGAGTGCTCTAGGAGAAGGTGCAGTTGACAACTATGTGAGAGATAGCGCCAGGCTCATCCTTATTTACCGTCAACATTCGCGCATTATGTTCGAGAATTTCTTGAAAATCGCGGGTTTCATTTCCTAAAAGGCTCTTGCGCATCACCCAAGAAGTATTGTGAACCGCTCACCGAGCAGCGTTTCTAAAAACGGAGTGACACCCCAGTATTTTTTAAGATCGAGATATTCCTGAATATATTTGGCCCTGCCCCTTTGTGTTTGCCTGACAGCGCGGATCATCAGGTTCTTATCGGTATGCTCTGGTGATACAAATTCGACTACATCTGTCTTGTAACCCATAATACGCAGTACAAGCGCTCGAAATGTGTCTGTTAGAATATCCGACAGGCGCTGCTTGAGAATGCCATCCTGAAAGATCGGGGTGAAAGGCTTTACCGCGTGCAATTGCTGTTGGAGATGGTGATGACAGCAAGGAGCACACATAATCAGGCGTGATTGAGATACAATACCCTGGTAAATCGCCTCGTCGGTTGCAGTATCACAGGCATGTAGCGCCAACACAATATCCGGCGACTGCTGAGGAACATAATCGATAATAGTTGATTGCTGAAAGCAGGCATTTGAGAAGCCTAACTCTTTGCTTTGTTGATTGTCCTTTTGTATCAACATGCCGTTGGTGTCAATGCCTGTCAGTCGAGCTGGAATACCGCGCACATTGTTCAGGTAGTGATATGCGGCAAAAGACAGATAAGCCGATCCACAGCCGCAGTCGAGAATGTCGACAGGCGTTTCTTCAAACCGCTCAAGCTCTCCTGTATGCTCAAGCAGTTTTAGAAACTCATTGATCTGAGAAAACTTCCCTTGCATGCTGGGTCGAACTCGTCCCTGTTCATCCATAATGCCAGTTGCTTGCAGAAACGAGTCGGGTTTATCCGCCGGTAAGAGCAGTTTCTTCCTCAGATCATGGGCAAGCTGCGGTTCGCGGTTGGTCGCCGTTGCTTTGGCGCGATGAAGGATGGCCTTTCCTTTGTTGGTGATCTGTACCCGCAGATCTTCCGTAGTTGATTGCACAACGATAGAGTTGAAAGACAAAGCCAGCAATTCATCTAGCTTTTGACTGGCTTGGGAACCATGGTAGTTCCTGGTGATATCTTGCTTCTGGTTGAAATAGGAGAATTGCAGGTAACGCTCATTTTTGATCAGCACCGGGCGAACGATTACCTGCCGCCAGGGCATAATGGCTTCTCGAATCTGGCCTTTCATAGTTAATCGTACGAATACCTGCTCGTCCAGCACCAGGCGCTTTACTTGTTCTTTGTATTCTACAGCCATCCAGACTCTTTATTTTACAATCAATACAGGGCAGGTAGCTTTCTCAATTAAGGCATGACTGACACTACCCATAATTGCTCCTTGCAGCGCACTGAGGCCGCGTGTGCCCATTACGATGATATCAGCCGAAATTTCATCGGCAACCCGTAACACTCCATTATCGACTCTGTCATCCACCACTACCCGACCTGTAACGGTAACATCAGGCGAGGTGACGAGGCTTTTGATCTCTGCTACGGCACGATCTACAATCTCCCTGGCATGTACAAGTTCCTCGTTGTCCGGCTCATCATGTAACGGCTGTACCTCTTGAACAGGTTGCCCTGGCTCGGGTACGGAAGCACCCCGATAAGTAGTGTGTGGTACGCGCAGGTGAACATAGACAACGGTCACTTCTGCCTGATGACGACGGTCCGCCACCTGGGCACTAAAACGCACGGCTCGCTCAGCATTTTCTGAGCCATCGGTTGGAACTAGCACATGATGAATCACCGGCAGAACTCCTTTCTCTCCAGGACGGGTACCCTCGTGGTAACTTCTACATTTGAATTTCCGGCTTCGCACAGGTAGGCCCCATCTGAGAATAGTCTATCTCAACTTGCAGGTCAGCGTCCAGAGTTGTAGATCACAAAATAAGCAAGGCTGATAAAAGCAGGCAAGTTTGTAGTTTTTTACGTTTTTCTCTTTCCTTTTCCTGCATATTTCTGATATACTGGCACACATATATTTCTCATCTGATTCAAATGGTTCAGGCATATGAGCACAAAATGTATGTTATTATTATCATCATATATAAAGCATGTGGATGGTCCCAAAAACGTTTGACCCCAAGGAGCAATCGACATCGATGTCGCAAATTAGATCAGGTCGGCAAAATCATCGTAGAGGCGCTTCTCATGAGTATCCATATGAAAGTGTGAGGTCCTTGCGGTCGTCCCTGCAGGATGGATTTCTCCCAGAAGATCGTTTGCCTTTTCAGATTGCAGGTTATACCCTCCCTTGTGAAAAACACCCACAACGAAACGAAGACTGCTTTCTCATAGAACCGTATAGTGGCTTATTGGCGGTTTTCGATGGGGTGGGAGGTAGTGCTGCTGGAGATATTGCATCACAGGCGGCAAAACGCGCCACATTACATGGTTGGAAAGGCGCACTCGGACAAATCCATAAAGGACGCAATGTGCGACGGTTCCTTGAAGATTGCGATAAGGTCGATTTTTGCACGCTACTTCAACATCTCATTGAACATGCTGACGAAATGATTCGTACCGACGGTGTAAAAGAGGCTGGTACCGATGATCTTGCCACTACCATTGCTATTACAGCACTCTGCCATCATCCTGGGAAAAATGAGTATAGTATGGTCTATGCGCATGTCGGCGATAGTAGAGTATACTTACTGAAAAAAGATGCATCTCTTAAACGTTTGACCATAGATGACGGGCTACTGGGCAAGTTAGTAGAAAACGAGATGGTTGACGAGACTGATGCCCGCCGCATCGATCAGGCGATGCATGCAGAGGATCTCACAGATGCAGAGTTAAGCTACTTTCGACTCCGTGGAGGTATTACTCAAGCATTGGGTGGTCCTTTTCCTCCAGATATTCATATCGGTCAGATACCTATCTCCATTGGTGACCGTATACTACTCTGTACTGACGGAATACATGATAACCTTACCGACCTTGAAATTGAAGAAATTTTGAGAAAAGCGCCTCGTAACGCCGCTGCGCGATTGCTCGTTGAATATGCACTCCTCCGTTCACGCCAGGAACGGCAGGTTACCATACGAGCAAAACCCGATGATATGACCGCGATTGTGATGACACGCCGCTACTAATAAGCATACCATCGCCTTGCCAGACCCTTCGCTGCGCTCAGGGTAACAATGGAGGGCAACCGCCTTGTCATGCTGAGCGCAGCGAAGCATCTCTATGCCCCTCAAGCGAGATCCTTCGCGGAGTTTACCCTGAGTGGAACGAATGGGCTCAGCATGACAACCAGAGGGGACAGAGTGAAAAGCAAGCGAAGCAGGCAGTCCAAAAGTACCAGTCAATTATATGATTTTGCTCGTTTATATAACTCGTATGCTACACTCTTACACGAGTTATATTTTGAAACGAGGAAAGTTCCTGGTTCCATCTAGAGGAGTTTTGCGCTTGAACCAGAAATTCTGGTATGTTATAAGCTTTGTCCTGATCGTCCTGCTTGCTGGGTGCGGAGCAGTGCAAAACAACCATATAACGCAGGTACAGTCAATCACGGCTGATAGCCTGAACGTGGTACAACATCCAACTCCAACTACATCAATTTCGATACCAAGGCAGATAGCGACACCGACAGCAATAACGCATGCATATCAGCCTACTGGCGCTCCACCCACAACCATTCCTGGCTCAGGTATAGGACCTTCCCCCTACGGACATCCGCCAGCAGTAACAGCCGAAGAATATCAACTGACGCAGCAGCTCTTTGCCTTAATCAATCACGATAGGGCAGTGCGTGGGTTGTATCCCTTTACCTGGAATGCTACACTGGCCGGAGGCGCGCGGTTGCACAGTTGGAATATGTTTCATTGTGGATTTAGCCATACCTGTCCTGACGGATTAAATCAATGTGTACGCATTGCCAATGAAGGATTCGCAGGCTTTACGGATTGTGGCGAGAACATCGGGCTGGCAGGGCCGTCCTCGCCTCCATGGAATAATGTATACGCTGTGCAAGAGAGCATGATCAATGAGGGATCAAGTGGCTGGCATTTCATTCATCTTACCAGCACGACGTTGCACCGTATCGGTGTGGGTATTTATGTTGATGCCAATGGCTGGGTCTGGTTCACCGAGGATATGGTGAGTTAACTTTTCTTTCTTTCTCTCAAAAAGAGACCATGAGTTGGGGGAGTAGAAGCGTTCGCCCCTCTCCCCATGCTTCTTCCCATTCACACTGATACTCCGCTGTTTCTTGCTGTGTAGATCCTTCCTGTCCTCTCTCCAGGTTTTCTCCTCCTGTTGGTACCACACAGCGCAATCGAATTCGATACTTCTTCACATCCTTCACTATACATTCGACAGATAATATGTACTTTCCCCATGGCACAGGTGTCACTTTGTAAGTAGCTCCTGTACGACGTAATGCCTGCGCGAGTACAGGACGGACTGTGAGACGATCTACTTCTTCCTCTTGAAGTCCTAACAGATAACGCATTAGTAAATAGATGCTTAACGCTCCCCAGCCATATCCCTCGATACCGGCGTTTACGTAGTCAATTTCACCCCATTTGCCCGCGGTGATCGTTCTACGGTACTCGCGTGTCACACCGGGCAACCCACCATCTTCGTCTAGTTCACGACGATCTATACCGCGATATGATGGATCGATAAAGCGATATGCAAGTTCAGCAGCATCCAATGGCATGTGTGCAGCATCAGCAGCTCCTATAAGTGTCATAACGACTGGAGGCCAGGAGAGTGGCGCCCAACCTGAACTATGCATGGGAGGTTTTGCCAGAAATGGACGCAATTGTTCAAGATGATCCGGGCCAACGACACCGCAAAAAACTGGTGCAAGGTGCATAGCGTCCTGCTGCGTCGACCACTCGCGCGCCCTGGAATCATAATCGCGAAACCAGCCATCGCGCCACATCGTCCTGGTCTTTTCAGTAAACTCACCTGCAACTTTATGCCACCACGCTCCCTCCGAGGTGAGATCACTTATCTGTGCTGTTAACCCTGGTGTATCTGCGGTACCAGCCAGGATTGTAGCCCAGCGAGCGAGGATTTCAGCACTCAGCGCGACACTGGCCTGTAAATCTACCGGACGCACATGTTGAATGATGGTGCCACCGGTTTGTTGCGGCCCAAAGCGGCTGGAGACATCCTGACCGCTTTCCCATGAGCAAGCATAGACCATCCAGCCCTCGGTATCGCGACGATGCTCTAACCACCAGCGTACATAGCTCGCAGCTTTGGGATAGAGACGCCTGAGCCAGGTTACATCACCGGTGCGTCGAAAGAGCTGATCGCAACACCACAGGGGGTATCCCCATTCAGGGGCAGTACCACATAACTGGCCGTCATCGGCCACCATATTGTAGCTGCCATCTTCGCGCATGCAGGGCTGCTGCGGGTGTGGTGCCGATTCAAAATGACCGAGAATGACTTCAGCCGCTAAGGCGAGATCAGCATAGCTGAGAAAGAGGCAATCCATAGCTGCCTCTGCCAATACCGTCCTTGGTGCCTGGATTTGCATACCGTCCCAGGGAGCGGGAATTACTCCGGCGGGAGGGCGAATAGTCATACGCAGTGTCTCAAGATCATAGACAAAGC
>WNGD01004920.1_pt1 | contig 17973 bp, 17 predicted proteins | sample 5400671 | NCBI WGS metagenome assembly WNGD01 (sample SAMN13153369, study PRJNA577476) | soil metagenome | isolation source: 40 cm soil or saprolite under grassland replicate 2 | place: USA:California | collected 2016-06-15
CCAAAGAACGGCGGCAGGACGAAGCTGCGTGTCGTCGTGATTACCGATGCTGGCTTCAAAGCAACAGGCGTCGTTGCGTATGAGTTCGACGAGTTCCTCGAGATACTCAGCGCTGACGGCGAGTGGCTCACCTACCACACGATGGAGTGGAAGGAAGGCAACGTGCAGCACGTTGAAGAGTTCGTGTGTGTCAAGCGTTCTCAACTCATTGCTTGGGCAATCTCTCCGATTGTTCAGAACGTAGTGAAGGTCGTAGGCAAGATTCCAGTGGAGGCTCCGTGACCGCGAAGCCAATTCCAGTTCCTCCCGTCACCTTCGTGCGTCTTGAGGAACTACCGCGAGGCGAGTCCGTAACTGCGCTTGTCTATGGTGGGAGCAAGACCGGCAAAACTTGGTTCCTTGGGACAGCGGGACCACGCACACTCTACATCGACACTGGCGATGGGATCGAAACGCTGCGTTCACCACTCTTCAAATCCAACGTGCAAGCGAATCCGATCGTTGTTCGCATCGACGAGAAGATTGGTCCTCGCGGCGTTCCAGAACTCGCCGACGCCTACTACGCAGTAACTGACGCTATCGACTATGCGCTCGCTCACTTCGCAGCGGACTTCGATACCATTTGCGTAGATGAGATGACAGCGTTGCGTCGCTTCGCGATGTACCGAGGAATGGAGTACAACCAGAAGATGAAGCGTTCAACGACGCTAAAGAAGCTGCAGGACGAAGAGATGTTCATGCCAGCAGGACAGGACTTCGGTACCGAGATGTCGTTGATTGAGCAGTTCTGCGTAGGTTACACGCAGATCGCCAAGAGCAAAGGCAAGAACTTTCTGCTCGCAGCACATCAACGCTTGATCGGAGAGAAGCCGAAGGACAAAGACGGAAACGTAATCTTTGGTGAAGAGAAGATCGTCAAGGAGATCCGTCCCGCTGTAACTGGGTATCAATTCCCAGATACCATCTCCGCGCTGTTCGATAACGTATGGCGAGCCGAGCGTGCTGGTGGCGGCGAAGGCACAGTGTATCGCTTACGCTGTCTCGGTGATGAGATGATCGTAGCTGGTACTCGTCACGCAGGAGTGTTACCCACAGTAGTTCGGCGTCCCAACTTCCTTACGATGTTGAAGCACATCCGTTCTGGCGAGCCTATCAAGGATGTTGAACCGCGCAAACCTGCGCAAATTTCCACACCGCAGCCTCAAGAGGAGACAGCAAATGTCCCCACGGTACGAGCCTGATCTTACAGCGGTTGCCGCAACGCTGGAGCAGTTCGAGAAGGGCGACTTCGAGTTCGGAATCGGAGAGCCGAAGTCGTTCCAACGCACGAACGACAAGGGACAGCTGAGCGTCGGTGTGCGTTACCCTCTCGCGCTGAGCGAGGAGTCGAACGGCCATAAGAAGGGTGCAAAGCAGATGTTCAGCTGCTACATCCACACCGACGGAGGCATGACGTTCTCGAAGCGGTTCATCATGGCGGCGCTTGGCTTCAAAAACACATCGCAGGACGAGCGAGTCTTCGACGAGAAGTACAAGGGCGCTGACTGGTCCATCGACCCCGAGACTGGTGCGGTTGGTGACGTGTGGCGTCAACCAGCGGGCAGGAGAATCACCGCATCGCTCGACGTAGGCGTCAACCCGAACACGGGCGAACCTTCACAGCAGTACACTGGCTTCGCGCCGGTAGCAGCATGATCACGCACGAGAACGTAGACGAGGTATTCACATATCACTCGCCAACGGAAGAAACGATTCCGCATTATGTGCGCATCCGAGAGGCTGGCAAGGCTCTCGCGCTCGTCATTCTGGAATCGACACCACGCTGCACAGATCAGCAGGTAGCAATCCGTAAGGTGCGCGAGGCCGTAATGACAGCGAACGCAGCGGTGGCGCTGAACGGAGAAGGCTGAGTTGTCGGTGGCTAGACGGCAGAGACCTCCTGCTCAGGGTTCGCAACCGCTGGGAATCGAGGTATGGTTCCTGTCTAGTCACCTTGGACCCCTAGCTTAATCGGCAGAGCACTCAGAGGGTGCCCTCACTGAGAAGATGTGGGTTCGAGTCCCACAGGGTCCAATATGAGTATTGACTGGAGCTGCCCGCTATGTGGCTATCGCACACGACTTGCGAGTGAGATGGTTCGCGTGTTGCTTTGGTTTCCACTACTGCGCGAATACTTACCACGCTACATTTGTATTCATCATTGAGAATGAAGATACAGATTCAACCGTTGAACCGGAGATAACATCGTGATCACAATGCAAGCCAACAAGGTCGCCGTCGCTCCGCTCTTTGATCCTGACCAGTACGGCAAGATCATCATTCCAGAGCAAGCAAAGGAGCGATGCGACCAAGGTATCGTGAAGTACATCGGAAAGGACTGCGAGTTAGTGAAGGTTGGCGATCACGTTATCTTCTCTGGTTACACGGGAACCACCGTGAGTATTGAGGGAGAAGGCTTGCTCATCTTCCTTCCTGAAGATTTCATCACAGCGGTGCTCGAAGCGCCCGTCACCGATATTCCTGGGTTGTACTTCCGAGGAAGCGACGGTGAGTACTTCACTGCAACCTACGAGCAAACTATGCGCCTCATCGCTCAAGCGTGTCAAGAGGCTCCTTGGTACAACCGAATCAAGTTCAACGTTCACGGCAATACTCGTCCAGCGATCGAAGATTACAACAAGCTGAGGTGACAAATGAAACGCCGAGGGTTCGTTGGTTCGTTCATCGCGGCACTCTTCGCAGGGCCAACAGCATGGAAGCAAATTGCCGATGCTCAAGAAGCCACGCCAGTTCTCGAGAAAATCTTTGACGACGAAGTTCAGCTTAAGCGTCAACCCATCGCTATGGTTCAGGGTGGCTACATGGTCAAGCTTGAAGCTGAGACGCCGTGCAAAGTCGGGCGCATCGTCAGCGTGAACGTTCACGGACGCATCGTTCATATGGATGAGAGTTCACTTGGTCGTCCGATCGGGATCGTAGTTGCACACGACATCGAGCCCAACATGGAGATCGTACAAGTGTACGACCAGCAACTCTAATGCTCATTAACATTGCCGACATCAGCATCGGCGACCGTTTGCGTTTCGAATCCTACTCAGCTGACGACCTAGCTGAACTCGCCCAAAGCATCGAGTGGATGGGTCAGCTTCAACCCATCGTCGTCGAACCGAACGGGCACGGAGGCTACAAGCTTACCGCTGGATTCAATCGTCTCACCGCGATAACACGTCTCCACTCCGAAGGCAAGACGATTCCGGGCGTACCACCCACTCAAATCAAAGCCGAAATCCTTGGCGAGCTTTCCCCAGAGACCTCGCTCATCATTGAGTTCGAGGAGAACATCCGTCGCAAAGACCTCTCTCACGTCGAGAAGGCTCGTTACATCAGGCGTTTTCACGACCTCTTCTCTTCCAAGTCATCCAAGTGGACAGCCGAGATGACCGCTGCCACATTGAAGTTGTCTAAAGCAAGCATCTCTTACTACCTCAACGTCGAAGCCGCCTCCGCCGCAAACCCTGAAGTTGCCAAAGCAACCACACTTCGCTCAGCCGTAAAGCGTATGAAAACGGTTGCGCAGTTAGAAAGGAAGAGACGTGAAGTCGCATTCAAAGCTACTCTCGGTGATAAGGGAGTACAGCTTGCGCGTGACAGCTTACATCATGGTGACGCTACTAGCTGGATACGTACTCTGGATAACGCTTCCGTGGATCTTGTTAATTTCGATCCTCCTTGGGGCGAAGATGTTAGTCGAAAGAGTGCTGAGAATTGGGACTCGTTCGACGACACAAGTGAAGCCTCCTACGAGCTTCTGAACGCCCTGTTACCCGAAGTCTACCGCATTCTCAAGCCCGACTCGTTCTGTATCTTTTGGTATCGTCAATGGGCTTACGCTGAGATGCTTGGACACGCCGTCAAGTCAGGCTTCGACGTGAAGTTCACCCGCACTCCTTGCATTTGGTACAAGCCTGATAAGGTCTCGGACCAAATGCGCTTCCCCGAGAAACAACTCATAGATTCCTATGAAACCTTCTTACTCCTCCGAAAGGGTGATCCTGTTTTCAACGAGCGAGAGGCTCAAAATGTTTTTGTTGAGCCACGCGTGGCAAGGTCTCAGCTTATCCATCCAACTGAGAAACCTGTGGCCCTCATGGAGCGACTTATCAGACTTTGCTGTGTTCCTGGAGCCCTCGTCGTTGACCCATGCGCAGGGAGTGGTTCTGCTCTACACGCCGCATACAGTAACCACCGTAGACCTCTGGGTTGCGAACTGAACGAGAAGTTCTACAGCGCGGCGGTTTCGAGACTGGCAGAGGTAATGAAGTGATCGTATATCCAGCTCACTCCGAGGCTTGCCTCAAGACGCATGGCTGCGATGACAAAAGCTATCTCCATACCGATCATCCATCGCGCGAGGAGCTTCTCGCTCATCTTCCCTTCTGGCTCCGCATAGGCCCGATCTCGTGGCCCTACCACGACACGCGGAAGTTTGAGTATTATCCAAGGGTTGGATACGTTATAAGGTATTTTCAATGAGCTTCAACATCTCCCCCATCCGTGTAGAAGGTGAGGGCCCGCTCAGTGCCAATCTCGTTCTCATTGGAGAAGCTCCGGGTGGCGAGGAGGAGAAAGAGGGCAGGCCATTTGTTGGACTCTCAGGTAATAAACTTGAGGCTGTGCTTAGACGAAATGGATTTGAGAGAGCTGAAGTCAGGCTTGAAAACTTGTCACCTTATCGACCAAAAGGTAACAAATTCGAGCTATTGCTCGGCACTACTGAGTTGGCAACCAGCGTCAAAGAGCTTTACGATAGACTTAGGAATATCAACCCAACCGTTATCTGCACGCTCGGTAACTGGCCGACGTGGTTCCTCACGGGGAAAGGGAAAGTCCAGAAAAAACGTAACATGATCTCGGGGATAATGAACTGGCGAGGATCAATACTCCGGGCGAATGTCGAAGGGTTGGATCATATCAAAGTGATTCCAACCATCCATCCCGCCGCCATTCTTCGTGATCCTGTTCTTTACCCAACGTTTGACCAAGACATCAAGCGCGTTAAAGCAGAAACAGAGTTCAGAGAGTTACGCTTGCCTGAGCGTCAGTTCGTCATTGCTCCTAAAGGTGCGGAGATGGAACAGTGGACGAACGAGTTACTACGTGCGAAGAAGCTTGCGGTTGACATCGAGAACGTAAAGGACACGTCACACTTGCTTTGTGTCGGCTTCGCTTCTTCCTCAACACTCGGAGTTTGTTTCGAGTATGACGAGCACGATCCTCTATTACGGGACTGTCTCTTTCGTTTACTGTCTTCATCCATCCCTAAGGTCTTTCACTTCGGTACACACGACACAGAGATTCTCCGTCTCAATGGTTACGAAGTCAATAACTATGCTTGGGATACGTTACTCTCTCAGCACGTCATGTGGCCTGAGTTACCTCGCTCGCTCGCGTACCTGACCTCTGTACACACCCGCGAGCCTTACTACAAAGATGAGGTGAAGGAGGATGACAGCGACACCAAAGCCTGGTCCGCAGTCTGGGCAGCCAAAAGAGAAAAGCGGTCCAAACTTTACACGTATAATTGCAAAGATACGTGCTGCACACATGAAATCTCCGACATTCATGAGCGCGAAATTGCTGAAGGCCCTGCTGCGTGGAAAAGGTTCTTCGAGTTCGAAATGAGTATGCTCGAACCGTTCCACGCGATCATGCAGACGGGGATGCTCGTGGATGAAATACGTATGCAGGAGATTAAGCGTGCGGTCGAAGGCAAGCTTGCAGAGCAACAGGTCGCGTTGAACTCGCTACTCGGAGTACCAGGCGCGTGTGCTCAGCGTCCGTGCCGTTGTGGAAAGTGCATCAATGTAAACTCGTCCAAGCAAATCTCCGCGATTTTGTACGACGCGCTAGGTCTGCCTAAGCGCACCAAGCGTGGAGACGACGGTGAGTCGAAGGTGACAACTGAAGAGCATGCGCTTGTCTCGCTCATTGCTATCTGTAAAGAGAAAGTCGACTCGCTCGTTCGTCCTCCCACCATCGCAGAATGGAAGAAGAAATTGCTCGTCGTCAAGCTTATCATCTTAATCCGTGGCGGGCGTAAGATGAAGTCCTCCTACCTCGACATAAGGATCTCCGACGACAAACGTTTACGTTCGAAGTACAGGGTGGGCGGCGCAGAAACCGGCCGCAGCAGCGCAGAGAAGTATGTAGACGGAACCGGCGCTAACGGGCAGACCTTCCCCAGAGGTGGCGTTGAAATCACGGAGGCTGCGTGAAATCACCAATCTGCGTTGCTGGTCCCATGTCAGGCTATGACGAGAATAACTTCCCTCACTTCGAGCATGTAACGAAGAAGCTTCGTGAACTAGGCTTCGAGGTGCTCTCTCCACACGAAGCAAAAGTTGGAGAGAATCCAACTTGGGATTACTGTATGCGCGTAGACCTCGCTATGCTTCTTCAAGCAAACACGGTTGTAACGCTTCCTAACTGGGAGTGCTCGCGCGGAGCCTCGCTCGAAGTCTACATTGCTAAGGCGCTTGGTATCACTGTTCTTCCTTCTTCATATGTGCTGAGGTTTGCAGGATTACCGATGCCATGAACTATCAAGCCTCTCCAAACGACAAGTGCGTTACTTGCGGCCACGCTAGGTGGCGACATAAGAGATTTTCTACCAGAACAGGACGCTGCCTCGCTTGTGCCTGTGGACAGTTCAGTTGGAGGAAACCCAGGCCTCAACTAGGAAGGTGGAAAAAGAATGAACGAAGCAACGATGGCCCGCGTGATGGACCAAGTATTTGAGCAATGCAAGGCGCTGAGAGCCGCAGGACAGAAGGAATACGCACACAACCAAGACAACGCCTTCGCTAACTTCGAGCGAATCGGTAATCAACTACAAGAGGATAGAAAAAAGATTCTGCTCGTGTACGCTCTCAAGCATTGGGATGGAATAGTAGCTTACGTCAACGGTCATGTCTCCCAGCGAGAGAGTGTAGATGGTAGAATTGGCGACCTCATAACCTACCTTTGTCTGCTTCAAGGTATGATTAAAGAGGAAAGAGGGCTTACGTGACCGCCCCTCCCACCGCTACGCAAAAGCGTGAGTTGAAGCTACGTTCAATGTTCGTCGCTCCCCCTGGCCACGTCCTCGTCTCGTGGGACTTGAAGCAAGCTGAATCCTGGTGCTCTGCGTACTTCGCGAACGAACAAACAATGAAGCGTGAACTTGCAACAGGAGACATTCACTCTCTTACTGCTTCTGCTTATTTCCATGAGCCACAAGAAGTCGTTCGTAAGGATAAGAAGAAACGTTACGTAGGTAAGCAATCTAACCACATGCTCACCTATCGTGCTTCTGCACGCAGGCTAGTTCAAACAATCAACAAGGAGTCAGATGGATTAGTTACTGTCAGTAACAAAGACGGCGTAGAGATCTACAACACTTGGCACTCGCTCTATCATCTCAAGCAATGGTGGGATGAGATCGAAGGTGATCTCTCAGCAAACAACCGCACGCTCGTTACACCCTACGGTCGCGTGCGCACGTTCTTTGCTGCGTGGGGCAACGAGCTGTTTAAGCAAGCTACAGCTCACTTGCCTCAATCCACTGTGGGCGACCACACGAACGGTGCTGTTCAACCTGAGTTAGGAATCGAGGGAGGATTCAAGAAGGTTCACGAAGCTTACGTTCGCACCGGCGCGATAAAGATCGTGAATCAATCTCACGATTCGATTCTTGCTGAAACTCCAGTTCAACTGTTGAACGAAATTGCCGTCGGGGTAAAGCAGCTTATGGAGCGCCCGCTGGTGATAAAGCAAGAGCAGTTTACTATACCTGTCGAAGTGGAAGTGGGCGAACGGTGGGGAGAATTGGAGGAGATGAAGGTATGAATATGAAAATCTACAGAAAGCTCGACGTAAAAGGAAAGACGCTCTACATCGAGCTAGGCAAATATTGGGAGATTCAGTTCTCTCGAGAGTTCATAGCGGAGCGTCAACCAATAGACTGGACAAAGAGGATCGATGAAGGATGGCAAAAGGCTCAAGCAGGTGCATTTAAGCTACTCAGCTTAAAGTGGTTTACGAAGCACATAAAAGATGGCCACGTCATTCCGTCCTGGTATGGCTATGCCTATCGAGACTTCGAGACAGACTCCGCTGTGTACATGCCGATCCCATTCAATCTTATTCGAGCAGGATGGCGTTGGTTTCGACACGCCGTGCTTTACCGTATCCAAGTTGACTGGCCTCGACGCATGCTCAAACACGAGCTAGAGATCTATCGCTTGGGTGAACTGGATGGTTTCAGGATGGGACGCTATAACGCAAGCGTCGTACGTACGGCAGCCGAAATCCTTCGCGCAGAGGGATTGGATGTCAGATACAAAGAGTAAACGTCGCTGCGAAAACTGGCTCCTCACCTTCCGTGACTGGACTTTGCCTCGTAGCGAAGCCAAAGAAACATTCATCTTCTTCACGGGGTTGTTCTCGCTCGCTTCTGCTCTGCGTCGTAGAGTCGTCCTTCCTAAGACAATGCTTGGCTCTTGGGAAGTTTACCCCTACTTATATATCTTCTTCATCTCTCCTCCTGGTCGCGGGAGGAAAACGACGACGATGAGTTACGCTGACGATCTGCTTGACGAAATCCCCACAGTAACGACCGTCGCTCAGGCTTGCACGCAGCAAGACTTGATGAAGAAGATATCTGACTTGTCCGAACCGAGTATTTCAATCCGCGCGCTGGAATTCGGAACGTTTTACAAACCCTCCGGCGACGTGATGATCGACTTCCTTACCGCGCTGTTCGACGGCCGTAAGCGTTTTGATTCTTCCACGCTCACGCGTGGACTGGAGTTTGCTTCTAAACCGTGTTGTAACCTCCTCGCCGCGACGACGCCGGGATGGATCTCCGATAATATGTCGGAGGGATTAGTCGGTGGTGGCTTCATGTCTCGAACGATTCCCATATTCGAGGATACCGTTCGACGACGACAGCTCTATTACGAAGAGCTCAACCACAAAGCGCTCGGCAAACTTCGTGACGACCTCGTAGTGGACTTGAACCACTTAGCGACGAACATCGAAGGCGAATTCAAGATCGACGACGACGCCAAGTTCTTCTCTCAATCATGGTATCGCTCGACGGCTGACAAGTACGAGCAGCAAGAGGATGCACGCTTGCACGGCTACTATGAACGCAAGCCAGCGTATGCGTTTAAGCTTGCCATGTTGATTCATCTTGCATACTCCGATGAGTTGATTATCACGCTCGAAGACTTCCAGAAAGCGCTCGCCATTCTACAGAGCGTGGAAAAGAAAATGCTCCGTGCCTACGCAGTAGTAGGTAAGAACCCATATACGGAGGAGATGGATGCAATCGTGGAGTTTATTAGCGAGCGAGGAAAGGTAGAAAAAACCGAACTACTAGGCAGGTTCTATCACAGCGCCGAGCCTGAAAAACTACTTCAACTCGTAGCAGGATTAGTCGCGGTAGGAAAGCTCGATGTGTTCGCAACTGATCCACGTCACCTCTACTATCAAATCGCAAAGAACCACAAGCGCGAGGCCAACCTCACTGAGTCCAAAGCAGTTGATCCAACACATTCGGCTCCTTCGCAATCCGAGCCCCTGCAATCTTCATCAGAGACTCCACAGGGTTAGAAGGTTTAGGCTGGTTGTCATCGAGCAGCATCACCCCCGCTAACGCGTCGCTTGCAGCAAGCGGTACTGGAGAAAGCTGCCGCTCAATTTCGTTTTTCGCTTGTGCTCGTGTCCGCTCGCTTGGTGATATTAGCGAGAGCATCGCGTTACCCAGTGCCACGACTGGTCCACCAGCCCAACGAATGCCAGGAAGCAGATACCAGTTCCAGGCGTCCACGCCTAGCCCTTCTTGCAGTACCGCGTACGTGATTCCAGTAACAGCAGCGAGTCTGCCCCACGCACGAACTCTGTAGCTCAACGAGCCACGCGAACCAATCTCTACGAGCGAGTTCGCAAGCCAAGTTGGATACCTGCCGTATTGTCCAAGCAGTCGCCCAACTGTTGTCGCCCACCCCTTCGGATGCATCGTTCTACCGTACGACACGCTCACCATCTTGCCTGTCTCCTGCCCATACATATGAGCGGCCTTCTCCACGTTCTTCTCTACGTTGATTACGTCTGAAAGCTCTCTTACGAACGCAGGCGCATACGCCTCAAGATCGAGTGTTTTGTATGCAGCTTCGTTCGTAGTTTTGCCGAACGTTAAGTCATTCAGCGTTTTCAACGCAAGGTTGCGTCCCTCTGTGTACCATCCGTGATGCCAGCGCACGTAGACCTGAGGCTGCAACGAAAGCTTCAGTCCAGCTTCGCTGATCTTTCCTACAGCTTTTGCGTATCCAGCTGCGAGTTTCAACCCCGCTCCCGCCGCCGACTCTAACGCTGTTCGTCCCTGAATCATTGCGGCAGGCGACTCTATTTCGATCGGAGACATGCCAGGAGGAATCGCGCCTGTTCGTTGCGACATCGCGATCTCTTCCGGTGTCGCGCCGAACCCAAGCTTGTGTGCCTCTGCTGCACGCTCCCACCCGAACCGCGTCACGCCTATTCCCCAGACGCTTGTGTAATCACGCATCCCCTGGAACGCACGAAACGCGATGAACTTAGCGGAGTATGTAGCGAGTATCGAGTTAACGATCGCGTGCGACACGTCGCTGCTTACGTCAACCCCCATACGCTTGAGCATGTCGTTCACGGTGCGTGAGACCATGCCGCGAGATGCTTCAGGTACTCCTCTTGCATCGGAGAGATAACGCGCGAGATTTGCTGCTACAGCAGGTTGAACGTCTTTTGGCACCTTATCCAGTTCGAGCTTAAACGCATCTACCGCGTTAGCAATTACAGGATTCAAGTGCTTCGCCCTGAACCCAGCGTGAATGTAACGCGACATCGCGGTTACTGGATCGTTGATGTAGTTCGAGAGTTCTCCAGTACGCGCGAGCTCTGAGACGAACTGGATCTCTTTTGCGCTCCCGACTCCACGTTGCGCGACGAAGGCGAGCTCTGGATTAATACCGCGCTCGTTAGCGGCAACGAAGTGTGGTATCCACCGCTTGATGCGTCGATACTCAGGTATGCCAAACTCCTCTGCAAGCTGATCGCCGATGTCTCCGATCATATTCATTGCAGCGAGTTCTTTCGGAGTAATGTTGTTCGCCTTTGCGAAGCCCTCTGGTGAGGTGTCGATCCCTTGCTCCTCCAACATCTTCGCGTCAGCGTAACGGATGATGTGGCCAGAGTAAGCTTCGTCTACTGCCATGTCACGGACGCCACGCAAGATTGCAGCGGCTTGCATGTGAGTGCGATCGAGGTGCATTGTGGCAGCGAGGTCTTTCGTTGCAGTCGCGAGTACATCGTCGGACATTGTCTTTTCCAACTCTGTTACTTTCCGTACAAACTGTTCAACCCTTGAGAGATCAACGTGCATCGACGCAAGCAAGTTGCCCAAGTTTAGCTCAACTGAGTTTAGTGGACGAAAGAATCCTTCGCGTGCAATGTCAGCTGAACTCATTGTTTCAGCCCAGCGTGCCAAGACTTTCGCTCGTTCTACCGTGCGTCCTTTTAGCATCTTCCCAGCTGGCTCAAGCTTCAAGAACCACGGATGCTCGTCCGTTGCAAGCTTACGTAACGCTTCTGTGATCGCGCGAACCTGCGGCGAGAACTTTGTTCCCCAAGAATCGTCGTAGGCGTTTATCGAACGATCATACTCTGCAATAGACGTGAGCGTACGTGCGTAGTAGTCAGCGATCGTAGCAACCTGATCGCCACGGCTCACCCAGTCTACGTTCAGAGGATCAGGAGGCAAGTTAGGCGGCACGCCCGACGTCAAGTCTGTGGGGAGGCCTGGTGGAGGCGGCATAGCAGCTCCACCAACAGCACCAGGAGGTATATCGTTGCGGCTCCCACCCCCATCGAGATGAGGACCATCCGCTTGCCCTGATTGGTTGATGAACTCACGAGCGCCCTCCTCGGTGTGGAAACGCCCTAAGAGTGTAGAAGCATCATCACGCGAACGCACTTCGATCGCTCCAGCGGGATTCCACTCGGCGGTCATGTTGTTTGAGGACGCCAACACGCTTAGTGGTGTCTGAGGAAGCTCGGCGAGAGCTTCAAATGGATGCATCGTCTTGACGACTTTGTCGTACATCGCTTTCTCGAGAGGCGTCAAGTAGAGTTCACGCGCCTCACTAGCGAGCTTGTTTTCGAGGAAACGTTTGAGACCAGGGACTTCCTCTGGGAGGAAGCCGTTCTCGCGGGCGAAAGCTTCTACGAGAGGATCGAAGTTTGAGCGTGTCGCGCCGTCTGCGTCTTGCATCAATACGTCAGCACCCAAGCGCGTCGTTACCTTTTCTGAACTCGCAGCACCCTCGAAGTATTGCTTAAATGAGTTGAAGAGAGCGGTGTGGTCTACGCTCGCTTCGCCCACTCTGTAGCTCACGTTCGTCGTCTTTTTCTCCCCGATGTACTTGTTGATATATCTCGCGACGATGCGTGCTCCAGCTTCATCAACTGGAGCAAACATTCGTGATACGCCAAGTTTTCCTGCGTGCTCCATGAGAGCGAGCGCCGCGCGTCCTTGAAGCAAAGCAGGAGCACGCGGGTCGATCATGTAACCTATGACGGCTGTAGTTAGCTTACCCTGTACTGGCTCCGTTACACCACCAAGCAGCTGCTTGTACGTGCCTGGAAACCCACCGTTGGTGAACGTGCTGACTTCCATTACTCCGATCGGTCTGCCGTCTGGTCCAGCGTAAACGAACGCTGTCGCATCTGGCAATGGGTCATCAAACGCTGTAGAGATCTTACCAAAGTGTCCAACCTGTATGTGTGGAGTAATGCCGGGAGGGAGATTGAGAGACGAAGGCTCGACCGTCGTAATCTCCTTAGTCTCACGGCCAAGTATGTCTGCAACGTAGGTGTCGAACATATCTGCTACAGCTGCGGGACGCATTGCTGCTTGATCTGGAGTTAGTACCTTTCCCTCTGATTTCGTCAGCAGCTCTGCTGCATCGAGAGGTGTGAACGGTTCAAAGCGAATCTCGGCAGCGATAACTTCTTTTTTCCGCTTATCTCAGCTATCGTGTAATTCTTCCCCTCCCAGCTCACCTCTTGTCCAGTGAAATATCCGTGATCGTAAAACTCCTTACCAAGCGTAGGATCGTTGAGAGGAGAGTCTTTTCCATACACGAGAGCATCAAATAGTCCGTCCTCTCTTGGATGATAGTCTATTGAGAAGTCTTGAATTCCTTCGCGCCCGATGCCAAACCGTGCAACTCCTGGGATTACTACAGCTCCCGAGGGTCCAGCTTGACGTGCCGCTGCAGTGACCACTTGCGTAAGACCTGTTGACTCCTCTTGCATCAAGCGACGCTTGATTGCTGCTTGTTCTCCTTCAAGCGGCAGCGCCTCGTCACGCACGAGCGAAACGTTGGGCTCTGTGTTCCCCAGCGCGTTATAATTCTTCACACGCTGCTGTGCAATGAAGTCTGCTCCTCTTGCTACTTGCTGTGTCGCCGTATAACCCGCTTCAATCGCTCCTGGCTCTGCTGCCTTTATCACGCCGGTTGCGAAGAGGCCAATTACCCCGATCGCACTCGCAATTCCTTCTGCTTGTTGTTCTTGGGAAGGAGCATTTTCGATCGCTTCGATCATGTGGTTTGGGAGCGCCAAGATCGACGCAGCAGCAGCTTCAGCAAGGTTACGTGGCGGAGCAGCAACACCACTCACTTCTTGTACGCCGAACACACGTCTTAGTGTTGCGCGAATTCCCTCGCTTGGGAAGCCACCGATTGGCCTGCCGCGAAGCTTCTCTGCTTTCGCAACAGCGACACGTTGAGCTTCAGCTGCTTGAGCAGCAGCGATTTGGTGATGAAGTTCTACTAGCCTTGCTGCTTTCTCGCCTGGCTCTGACACGCCACTCAAGCCATATGTTGTTTCACGCAGCAACTCGTCACGCTGACGAATCAGGTCGATAGAAGAAGCAGGAACACCCAGCATCTCTGCGTTACCTGTTGCAAGCGCGTATGGAAGTTGAGCTATCCCAAGCGCAACTTTAGCTTCTCCTCTTGCTCCCGCCGCTGCAAGTTGAGCTGTCGTAGCGTCAGGCGTCGCGAGCAGCGAGTTTAGGTCTAACGCAGGTTCAACGGTTGAATCGGAGGGAACAGGAGGTACCTCCCGACCTGTCGCTTTATACAGCGCAGCAATGTCTGCGTCACTCGGAGTCTGAGTGAGATTCTCTGGAATGTTCGCGGGAACGGTGTCCTGTGCTCCTGGGTCAGGAGCAAGCAGATCGTTGACGTCGATCGGAGGTCCAGTCATTTGATGTTAAATCCCTCCGCTTGCAACTTCGCTCGAATTGCAGCGGGCGGAAGTCCCTGTTGCTGCAGTTGCAGAGCACGAGCCCGAGCCCGAGCGAACGTTGCAGCGCTGTCAGGTGCGGCGGGCGGAGCCGCTGATCGCGGCGCTGTTCGTGCAGGAGTCTCTGGAGGATTAAGTGCCGAAGCTTCGTCGATCTCGTTTCCTTGTGCGTCGAAAAAGCGAAGCTTTTTGTAGTGACTCAGAAGCAACCCAGCTACGGCACCAAGCGGTTCCTTCCCCTTTGCAAGCGTTTTCGCTTCCTCTGAAGAAGTCCACTCCGCATGTACTTGCGGACCGCCGAACTTCGCGCGCTCTCCAAGCATCTGGTTTAAGTCAGCGATCTTCGCCAGCCGTTCAGAGTCCGATTGAGCATCCTTGATTCCCTTGTACGCTTGCTGAATCCCGAGTCGTGTACGATTTTGGTTGAGCAACTTCCACTCTTCTGGAGCTGCTTTGGCAGCTTCGTCTACTTGAAGCAACGCCATGTCCTCTCGCGTTGGACTCGTAACTTGCCCTTCCTTCAACTTGTCCAGCCTCGCTTGTGTTCCCTCGTCGTAGAAGTAATTGTCCCAAGTATCGATCGTTCCAACGCCAGTTTTCTGTTGCCACCAAGCAGCATTGGCCGTACGCTTCTGCAGACGCCACTCGTTGATTCGATCAGCATGACGAGACTCATATATATCTCTCTGGAGCTTAAGCTCTTGCACAAAATGCTCGTCATTCATGATCGTGGGGAACGTTGCGTAGGCGCCAAGCCGTTCACGATCGACGGGAGGTAACGAACCAACGTACTCCATCGCTGCCCTCCGCATCGTTCCAGCTGCACCCTCGTGCTGCAGCTCTTCCGGCCTCGCTCCCGTCAGCTCTCGCGTCGCTGCGGTCTGTGCGATTGTGGGTTGCTGTGGCAATTGCTCGGTAGTCAACCCGGCAACGGAAGGTATTGCTTCGCTAATCGCTTTCTCACTTACAGCTTTTGCGCTGGGCTTCGTGCCAGCCAGTGAGCTGAACGCTTCAGGAGACAGTACATCCTTGAACGCGGTCGTGATTGCTCCAGGCGACTTATATTCCAAGTCGGCAAGCTGTTGTAGTAACTGCGGGTTCGAGGCAATCGCTCGCTCAAAACCCTTGCGGAACTCGAAGTTTGGATCTGCTACGTGCCCAACACCTTTAACCAACTCAGCGAGCGCTGGGCCAAGTGTTGCTTCAGGGCCTGGGATGTAAGTTACGCCCATAGAGCCTCGCTAGAATGAGAACGCTGGAGTTGGAATGCTTGAAATGTCCGGTATCTCGATACCCAAGTCTTTGAAGCTCGGTATTCCTCCACTAAACAACTTACCGAACGCGGCTCCTCCAGGCCCAGCAGCGAACGCGCCGAGAGCCGGAGCGATCGTGCCGAGCAGCGATGTGATTCCGCTTGGCTGCGCAACCGTTTGGCGCTGCGAGATACCCTTGCCAGACAACACGCCGAGCTGCTGGAGTAGTTGTTGAATCACATTCATTTGCAAGCCACCCGTTGCAACAGCTGCTTGTGGAGCTGCCTCTGCACGATACCTGGCTTCGCCGTACGCTGCAGGCGTCCCAAACGCTTGCCCTCCACTAGCTCCGAAACGCGAGCGTATATCGCCAACGTCTCGCGTTTGTTGCTGTGTGATTAAATCGCGCAGTGAACCACCGAGGTTCCCCGCTCCTTCACCCAAGATGTTCTGTAGGAATCCCGCGATTCCTTGTGTCGAACCAACAGGATTCGCTGCGTCGAAGCGTTGTCCAGCCGTCGGTTGTCCACCGAAGTTGCCAAAGAGCGAGCCTCTCAACAGGCTCACGAAGTCGTTCGCGAGCCCTGTCGCTGGACCTCCGCCGACCTCGTTAAACTTCGTGCCGCCCATTTGACAACTCCTCTCTTAGCAAGCCGAACTGGATTACGTCGAACCACTTGCCACCGAAGAGTGCTGCCCGCCGTTTCCGACCCTCTTCTACAAAACCAAGCTCTTTCACAAACTGAAACGGATACTTGGTTGCGTAGACAGGAATCTCAGTATTCATGCGACGAAGCTGGTAGTGTTCGAAGCCCCAACGAAGCATGTCTTTCGTGAGTTCGATACGGCCTCTGTGCCGTCCATCTAAGAACGTGTAATGAACGTCAGCGTCAATGAGTGGACGCAAGCGAGTCAAGTAGAACACGCCAATGAAGTTATCCACGACCCAAAACAATCCATTCGTGGTCACTCCATCGGGGCCTTGACGAATGAACATATCGAGGAACTTGCGGAAGTCGCCTCTAATCTCGACACCGAATAAGGCATCGAAACGAGAGGCTAACTCCCAAAACCGCTTGAGGTTCTTGAGCGTAAGTGGCATGAACCGTACAGAGCGAAACTTCACTCCTTCAGGTTCATCACAACGGGAGACCACGACCGGCTGCTCAAACGCTGCAGCGATGTCGGGCGAGAGTGTTACGCTCACTTGCTGATTCCTCCCGGCGATGCGTGAACCTCGTATCCTACTACGTCCACAGCTCCACTCGTTATGCGCAGTCGCCACTTTAACCTTCTCGCCTCGATTTGGCGCGCGTAACGCAAGAGTTTCACGCCGCTTGTAGGCTGAACAGTTTTCGTTTTGACAACGCGCCAAGTTCCACCGCCATCTCTGCTATAGCTCAATTCCAGCGCGCTAGTAACTGACGCTTTATATTCGATCACGATCTGTGTGTAGTAAGCGTCAGTTCCAGGTGCGTAAAACTCTTTGGATTGCAGCTCCGTCGTAAAAGCGCTCCCGGCATCGTCCGTTGCAGTTGACGACTCTTCGTGAATCTCACCGTCGCTGTACGCAAAAAAGCGTGCAGGATGTCCCTGTAGTGAACCCACCAGTTCATCAAACGTTCCTGTAAGCTGGTCGAATGTACCTACCAGCTCGTCAAACGAGAGAGACGCGGTGAATGGTGAGTCAACGTCACCGATCTCCGACAATTTATCTATCTCATCAAATACCCAGGCTTTCGTTCTGAAGTTGTAGGTCCACTGTCTTATCACACTCGTGTTCGGTATTGGAACACCAACCGAGTATTCAAGCTCAGCCGTGCTGTAGTCTGAGATGATCAAGTTCGGGTCACTAACATTCGCGAACAATTCTTTCTCGATGTTTGTACTGATCCTTTCTGGTACTCCACCAGGAGCCCAAGCCCAAACCGCGTTGGACAACGTGTCTGCGAATGCTAACCCGCCCTGTATTACAGCAGCGCTGTAAGGTGCATTGCATCCGATTCCAGGCACCGCGTTTACGAACGAGAACGGCTGCGAGGTAATTGGCTGCTTTGTCGCTATCCAAAGCGACTTCTCTCGCAGCAGCAACATCTCGTTCGGTCCACCGAAGATACCCGTGATGAAATCAGCAAGATCACTTGGCGAATCAACGATCGGACTTTGCCCACACGAGATGTCAGGTGAAGCATCGTTAGGCCACTTTGTGGTATCTCCGTCTGCACACCAAACTACTGAGACAGGGCCGTTTGGCTCTGTTCCTTCAACACGGTACGCTCCGACAACACGGTTGAAAAACCCCGTGATGAACTTGACACGAGGAGAGTTG
>WNGD01008474.1_pt1 | contig 17970 bp, 19 predicted proteins | sample 5400671 | NCBI WGS metagenome assembly WNGD01 (sample SAMN13153369, study PRJNA577476) | soil metagenome | isolation source: 40 cm soil or saprolite under grassland replicate 2 | place: USA:California | collected 2016-06-15
GATGTCCGTCTGAACAAGCGCGATCAGCCCCGCGACGACCAGCGTTCCGGCCCCGAGCCCGGCGGCGAGCTCTTCGACCCGGGGCGCCTGCTCGAAGATCGAGTGGCAGCGGACGATCAGGTAGACGCCGGCAGTGACCATCGTCGCCGCGTGGATCAGCGCGCTGACGGGTGTCGGGCCCTCCATCGCGTCTGGCAACCAGGTCTGCAGCGGGATCTGAGCCGACTTCGCGACCGCGCCGCCCAGCAGGCCGAGCGCGACGAGGTTGACGAGCCAGCCGTGGCCCGGCCCGACGTGCAGCGCCGGCGGGAAGTTCAGCGACTGGTGGTACTGGATCAGCAGGAAGAAGGCGAGCGCCATGGTCGCGTCGCCGATCGCGTTCATGATGAACGCCTTCTTCGCGGCAGCGACCGCCGCCGGCCGCTCGTGCCAGAAGCCGATCAGCAGGTACGAGCTAAGGCCGACGAGCCCCCAGCCGGCGAGCAGAATCACGAAGTTGCCCGCCTGGACGAGGAGCAGCATCGAGAACACGAACAGCGCCATGTAGGCGAAGTAGCGGCGCTCCTCGTCGTCTCCATCCATGTAGCCGATCGAGTAGGCGACGATCAGGAAGCCGACGCCGGAGACGATCAGCATCATGAAGACACTGAGGGGATCGACCAGGATCCGCAGTCCGACGTGAAAGCTGCCGGCGGTCAGCCACTCCCAGGTGGTCGACGGGTCGGAGCGCGCGGCCGGCGACTGGCTCTCCAGCTTCGCGAAGACGACGACCGCGGCGGCGAAGGAGCCCAGCACCGATGCCGTTGCTATGTAGCCCGCGGCGCGGCGGGAGAGGCTCGTGCCCAGCAGGGTGATCAGCAGCGCGGCGGCGAGCGGCGCGACAAGGCAGATCCAGGCGGCGACGATCACCCGCGGAGGAAGCTGAGCTTGTCGACGTCGAGGTCGAGGCGCTTCTGGGCGATTGCGACGATCAGGCCGAGGCCGACGACGACCTCGGCGGCGGCGACTGCCATTACCGCCAGCGCGAAGATCTGGCCGCTCGCTTCGCCGTGAAGGCGCGAGAACGCGATCAGGGCAAGGTTCCCGCCGTTGAGCATGATCTCGAGCGAGAGCAGCACGATCAGCGGGCTACGGCGCAGGAGCACGCCGAGGGTGCCGGTCGCAAACAGGAATGCGGCGACTGCGAGGTACCAGGCGACGTCAGGGCCGCGCACCGGCCTCCTTGCTGTGAACCAGATCGCCTGTGGTTCCAGACCTACGCGTGTGCGCGCCGAGGATCACCGCGCCGACCGCCGCGACCAGCAACACGACCGACGTGATCTCGAACGCGAGCAGGTGATCGGTCAGAAACAACCTGCCGATCTGGTGGGGCGAGCCGAAGGCGGAGCCGATCTGCGCCTCGTGCGAGAGCCTCCCGCCCGCCTTTAGGCCGATCACGACGATCACCTCGACCAGGATCGCGCCGGCGGCGGTTACCGCTCCGACCGCCTGCCAGCTCGGTCCGCCGGCCCACGGCGCGTCGGCGCGTCCGCCGAGATAGGCGGTCACGAAGAGGAACATCACCATCACCGCACCCGCATAGACGAGCACCTGCCCGGCGGCGACGAACTCGGCCGAGAGCAGCAGGTAGAGCACGGCGAGCGAAGAGAGGTTCCCGATCAGCGACAAGGCCGAGTAGAACGGGTTCGAGAACGAGACCACTGCGACTCCTGACGCCAGGCAGCTGAAGGCCGCGACGACCCACACCGCCCAGATGACAACGTTTCCCATTACGAATACGCCCTGTAGTAAGGGATCGGCGTGTCGTAGAGCTCAGCGTCTGCGACCGGAACCTGCTTGATGGGCTCCGCGAGCAGCATGTCCTTTGTGTAGATCTGATCGTCCCGGTCGTACTCGGCCAGCTCGTAGTCGTTCCCGAGTGTGATCGCGTCGAAGGGGCAGGCCAGCTCGCAGTAGCCGCAGAAGATGCAGCGGCTCAGGTTGATCTCGTAGATGCGCGCATACCGCTCGCCAGGCGAGACGCGGTTGTCGGGCGTGTTCTCGGCCGCGACGACGCGGATGCAGTCCGCCGGGCACGCGGCCGCGCAAAGCGAGCAGCCGACGCACTTCTCGAGCCCGTTCTCGTGCCGCCAGAGCCGGTGCCTGCCGCGAAAGCGCGGGTAGACCGGCCGCTTGTACTCCGGGTACTGCATGGTGATCGGCTTCTTGAAGATCTGCTTGAAGGTCACGCCAAAACCTTTGAGGGTGTCTACGGGCTGAGGACTCACGACAAGCTCTCCTCTCTCCCGAGCGCAGCGATGGGACAAACCAGCGCCGCGGAAAATGCGCAGCATTTTTCGCGGAAGCTCAATTCACCCACACCACCACGAGAGCGGTCACGAAGGCGTTCACGGTTGCGACCGGGAGCAGGACCTTCCAACCGAAGCTCATCAGCTGGTCGTAACGCAGCCGCGGCAGCGTCGCCCGCAGCCAGATGAAGACGAAAAGCAGCGCCAGCAGCTTGAGGAAGAACCAGAGCGGTCCGAGGAAGTCCACGCCGTGCGCGAACGGGAAATGCCAGCCGCCGAGGAAGAGCGTGATCGCAAGCGCGGAGAGCGTGATGAGGTTCACGTACTCGGCCATCTGGAACAGGCCCCAGCGCATCCCCGAGTACTCGGTGTGGTAACCGGCCACGAGCTCCTGCTCGGCCTCGGGCAGGTCGAACGGGGCGCGACTCGTCTCAGCGACGCCGCTGATCACGAAGACAAGAAAGCCGACCGCCTGCGGCATCACATACCAGAGCGAGTGCGCCTGATTGTGGACGATGTCGACGAGCGAGAGCGAGCCCGCGGTGATGACGACCCCGAGCACGGAGAGCGCGAGCGAGACCTCGTAGGAGACAAGCTGCGCGCACGTCCGCATCGAGCCAAGCAGGGAGAACTTCGACTCGCTCGCCCAGCCTCCGACAATGAAGCCGTAGATCCCGATCGAGCCTAGAGCGAAGATCAGGATCAGGCTGATCGGGACGTTCGCGACCACCCCGTTGACGTGGTAGTGCCAGATCTCCCAACCCTTGCCCCACGGGATCACGGCGAATGCCGCGAGGGCCGTGAAGGCGGAAACGATCGGCGCCAGGATGTACGGGATGTCGATCGCGGCCGTCGGGAAGAAGCTTTCCTTGCGGACCAACTTGACCAGATCGGCGATCGGTTGAAGCAGGCCGTAGGGGCCGGCCCGGTTCGGCCCATAACGAAGCTGCATCCGTGCCAGCGCCTTGCGCTCGAGCAACGTCGTGTAGGCGAACGTCAGCAGGACGATGTTGATGATCACGAAGCCCTTGATCGCGCTGATCCACCAGGGCTCGCTCACGACTTGATCACCTCCACCGTGGGGTGCAAGTCGCGGGCGTAGTCCTCGGCGACCCGGGCCACGCCGGTCTTCAGGCGTTTGTTGATCGTCGCGCGCAGCTCGACCGAGGTGCCGTTCGAGCGCACCTCGAGGGGGTCGCCCGGCTTGACGCCGAGGCGGAGCGCGTCTCGTGCGGCCAGCTCGATCTCGGGTGCGGGACGCTGGAACTGGAGCTCCGGCACACGCTCGACGGCGGCGCCCGAGAAGAGCGCGCGGTAGCGGAGCAGCTGGAGCGCGCCGCTGGGCGCCTTGGGCGGGGCCGGGTCGTCCGGGCTCTCGGCCGGAGGGGCGTCGAGCGGAACGCGGTCCGGCAGCCGGGCCTCCTCGCCGAGGTCCTCGTAGGTGACGCCGCCGAAGACCCGCTCGGACAGCTCGGCGAAAACGAGTGACGGGTACGGCGAGATCTCGACGTCGAAGCGGGCTGCCAGCTGCGCGATCCAGGCGAGCTCGTCGGGCGCGGGCGGGATTGCCGTACGGCGCAGGCGCTGGATCCGTCCCTCGACGTTGACGTACGTGCCGTCGCGCTCCAAGTAGCTGGTGCCCGGGAGGACGAGGTCGGCCCAACCGACCGCGAGCGAGTGGAACATCGTGATCGCGAGCACGCGTTCGGCGCGCTCGGCCAGCGCGCGGACGTTTGGGTTCGCGGCGGCCTCGTCGCCCGAGACGATCAGCAGCCCGAGCGGCTCGGGCTCCGGGCCTTCCTCGTCGGACGCGGCGGCCCACGCTTCGGCGACGCCCCGCCCGTTCGCCGTCTCCGGGAGAAAGAAGGCGCCGCAACCTGGCTTGTCCGCAAAGCCGAGCTCGGCGGCGAGCGCGGCGAGGTGTGTGCCGCCGCCCGCGCCGCCACCCGACCAGATCAGGATCGCGCGCTCGCTGGCGCGGAGCCGATCGCCGAGCTCGCCCTTCTTGAGCTTGCGGCAGGCGGGCGCGGTCGTCCCTGGCGCAACCTGGATGTCTCCGGTCGGCCCGATCTCGACGATCTCGGCGCCGGCCCGCCGCGCCTTGCGCAACCAGAGATCGACGATCGGCGCCCGCTCGACGACGGGGTCGTCGCCGAGTACAACGATCAGCTCGGCGTCGCCGATCGCCGACAGCGGGGCCCGGAAAGCATCGAGGTCGCCGCCGACCTCCTCCGGCAGCATCGCCGTGTGCGAGCCGAGGCCCTGCCGGACGAGCCGGGCGAGTACGTAGGCCTCCTCCGTCGTCTCCGAACCGGACAGCGCCACCGCGACGCGCCCGTCCGCCTCGCGCAGCAGCCGTTCTGCGTCGTCGAGCGCGTCCTCCCAGGAAATCTCCTCGAGCCCCCGTTGCCGAACGCGGCGGAGCGGGTCGGTGATCCTATCGTCGGCGTAGAGGTGCGTGAAGGCGAAGCGGCCCTTGTCGCAGAGCCAGCCCTCGTCGATCTCGGGGTGGTTGCGGGAGAGGATCCGCTTGACCTTGCCCTCGCGCTGGTCGACGTCGATGTTGCAGCCGACCGGACAGAGGCCGCAGACGCTCGGGACGGCCTGAAACTCCCAGGGCCGAATCTCGAACCGCGGCTGCGTCGGCAGGAGGGCGCCAACCGGGCAGAGCTCGGTCACGTTGCCGGTGAAGGCGCCCGTGTAGGGCTCGTCCTCAAAGGTGGCGATCATCGTCTGGGCCCCGCGGTTGAGGGCGACGAGCTGGTTGTCCTCGGAGACCGACTCGCTGAAGCGCGTGCAGCGGTAGCAGAGGATGCAGCGCTCCCGGTCGATCGAGATCGCCGGCGAGATCGGGATCGGCTTCTCGAACGTCCGCTTGTCGAACGTCATCCGGGTGTTCCCAGGCCCATACCGGAAGGTCAGGTCCTGCAGGGGGCACTCGCCGCCCTTGTCGCAGACCGGGCAGTCGAGCGGATGGTTGACGAGGATGAACTCGAGCGTGGCGTTCTGGGCCACGCGCGCCATCTCTGAGGTGCGGGCGGTCTTGACGACCATCCCGTCCTGAGCCGTCAGCGTGCAGCCGGCCTGCGGCTTCGGCGGCATCCCCTCGACCTCGACCAAGCACATCCGGCAGGCGCCGACCGCGGCGCCGAGACGTGGCTCGTAGCAGAACACGGGGATCTCGATCCCGGCCGCGGCGGCGGTCTCGACCAGCCCGGTGCCCTTCGGCACCTGGACGGAGCGCTCGTCGATCTTGACGGTGACGAGCTCGGTCGCGCTCAATTCGGACCCCCCCGCGGACCTGGTCCCCGGACCGGTCCGCCGACCGGGTCCCTCGACATCTCCGGGGACCAGGTCCCGCAGGGAAAAACGTTCATGACGAGCTCGGTCGCGCTCAATTCGGACCCCTCCGCGGACCCGGTCCCCGGACCGGTCCGGGGACCGGGTCCCTGGACATGTCCCGGGACCAGGTCCCGCAGGAAAGGGCGCTCACGCCGGCACGCCTTCCTCGACCACGGGATGGTGCGTGTGCTGGTCGACCGGCGCGAACAAGCCCTCCAGCGACGACTCGCCGCCGAAGGGGCAGCCGCCCTGGTCGACGTGCGCACGGAACTCGTCGCGGAACTTGACCACGTACGAGGCGACCGGCATCGCCGCCGCGTCGCCAAGCGGGCACAGGCACTTGCCGAGGATCCGGTCGCAGACGTCGAGCAGAAGGTCGAGCTGTGAATGCGTCGCCTCGCCCGCCTCGATCGCCTCGAGCAGCTGCACCATCCACCGCGTCCCTTCTCGGCACGGGGTGCATTTACCGCACGACTCGTGCATGTAGAACTGCGCAACCCGCAGCCCGAGCTGCACCATGCAGGCGTGCTCGTCGACGACGATCACGGCGGCGGCGCCGAGGAAGGTGTCGAGCGCCCGCAGCGCGTCGTGCTCCAGCGGAACGTCGATCTGGTCGGCCGTCAGGATCGGCATCGACGAGCCGCCGGGGATGACTGCCTTCAGCGCGCGCCCTTCGGGAATCCCACCGGCAAGGTCGAAGATGACCTCGCGCATCGAGATCCCCATCGGCAGCTCGTAGTTGCCGCCCTTGACGACGTTGCCGGAGACGCAGAACAGCCGCGTGCCCGTCGAGTCCGGCGGCGCGCCGATTCTGGCGTACTTGGCGCCGCCCATCTCCAAGATCTTCGGGATGGTCGCGATCGTCTCGACGTTGTTGATCAGGGTCGGCGACGCATACAGACCCGAGATCGCCGGCAATGGCGGGCGCGAGCGGGCCTGGCCGCGCTTGCCCTCGAGCGACTCGAGCAGCCCGGACTCCTCGCCACAGATGTAGGCGCCCGCGCCGCGGTGCAGCACGACCGTGACGCCGCCCAGCAATCCCGCGTCCCGCACTTCGTCGAGCGCTGCGCGTAGCGCCTCGAACGGGTCGAGGTACTCACCCCTGATGTAGATGAAGACGTGCTGGGAATCGATCGCGTGAGCGGCGATCAGCGAGCCTTCGATCAGCCGGTGCGGGACGCGGTTCATGATCTCGCGGTCCTTGAAGGTCCCGGGCTCCGACTCGTCCGCGTTGACGCAGACGTAGTGCGGCTTCTGGATCTGCTCCTTCGGCGGGATGAACTGCATCTTCCGGCCGGCGGGAAAGAAGGCCCCTCCGCGGCCGCGGAGATTCGCCGTGTTCAGCTCGTCGATGATCACCGACGGCGGGAGACCGCGGGCTCGCTCGAGCTGCGCGTAGCCGCCGACCGCGCGGTACTCGGCGAGTTGCGTCAGATCGCGCTCGTCGGCGCCGGCGAGGACGATCACCGGGCTCTTACTCATCGCGCAGCTCCTGGAGGATCTGAGGGACATCGCCGGCCGTGACGTTCAGCCGGTGACGGTCATCGATCGCGACGACGGTGGGCCAGCCGCAGCCGCCGATGCACTCGACAGCGCGGAGGGTGAACTGACCGTCAGCCGTCGTTTCACCCGGCGCAACCCCGAGCTCGGACTCGAACGCGGCGAGCACGTCCTGGGCGCCGCGGAGCCCGCAGCAGATGTTCGTGCACACGTCGACCAGGCGCCGTCCCACGGGGGCCAGATGGAACATGTCATAGAAGGTCGCGACCCCCTTGCAGTACGCGGGCGTCAAGTCCAGGGCATCGCCGACCTCTTGGAAGGCCTCCGGCGGCAACCAGCCGCCATGTCGCTCCTGGGCGATCCGCAGCGCCGGCATGACCGCCGACCGCGACTCTGGGTACTGCTCTGCGATCGCCCGCACCTCGTCGGCGAACGAGCGGGCCATCAGCGGTCGACCTCTCCCATCACGGTGTCCAGCGAGCCGACGATCGCAATCAGGTCGGCGATGTAGCTCCCCTGCACCGTCGTCGCGGTTGCCTCAAGCGCGGCGAACGACGGCGCGCGAAACTTCACCCTCCAGGGGCGGGGTCCCCCGTCTGAGACGACGTAGCAGCCGAGCTCGCCGCGCGGCGACTCGACAGCCGCGTAGACCTCGCCTTCGGGCACGCGGTACCCCTCGGTGACGATCTTGAAGTGGTGGATCAGGGACTCCATCGAAGTGTGCAGCTCCTCGCGCGGCGGCAGCACGACCTTCCGGTCGTCGGAGATCCAAGGCTCTCCCTCCATCCGCTCGAGGCGGTCGAGGCACTGCTCGACGATCTCGACCGACGCCCGCATCTCCTCGATACGCACCCGGTAGCGGTCGTAGGTGTCCCCGTGTGGGAAGGCCGGCACGTGAAAGTGCGTCCGGTCGTAGAAGAGGTAGGGCTGGTCCCGCCGCAGATCCCAGTCGACACCGGACGCCCGCAGCACGGGCCCGGTTTGTCCCAACGCGATCGCGTCCGCGCGGTTGAGCAGCCCCAACCCGCGCGTCCGATTTTCCCAGATCTCGTTCTTCGCGAGCAAGCCGTCGTAGTCCGCGATTGCCGTCGGCATCCACTCGACGAACTTGCGGCATTCTGGATAGAAGCCGGCCGGGATGTCCTCGGCGAGCCCGCCGGTCTGGAAGTACCGCGTGTGCATGCGGTAGCCGGCGACGAGCTCCGAGAGGTCGAGGACCATCTCGCGCTCGCGGAACGTGTACCAAAACATTGAGATCGCCCCGAGCTCGAGTGCCGCGGTTCCGAGCCAGACCAGATGCGAGTGGATCCGGTTCAGCTCCGAGAGGAGCATCCGCATCCAGGTCGCTCTCGGCGGGACTTCCAGGCCGAGCAGCTTCTCGATCGCGAGCACGAAGACGAGCTCGTTGTTCTGGTAGGCGAGGTAGTCGATCCGCGGGGCGTACTGACCGCGGGGTCGACCTCGAGCACGGTCGGGATCGGCGACGGGATCCTGGTGCCCTCGTAAATTGGATCTGGTGCGGGGCGGGCGACGGTGGCCACTATTCCTCCCCCGAGAAACGGACCGGCTCGCCGCCAAGCGGGTAGTCCTTCCGTAGCGGATGGCCTTCCCAATCCTCGTCCATGAGCAGCCGTTCGGGATGCGGGTGGCCTTCGAGCGGGATCCCCATCATGTCCCACGCTTCGCGCTCGAACCAGTCCGCTCCGGGCCAGACGGAGACCACGCTCGGTACCGGCTCTCCGTCGTCGAGCCAGACCTGCACCCGCACGCGCGGTGCACCCGGCCGGATCGCGAGCAGGTGGTAGTTGAGCGAGAAGCGCTTGGGTTTCGGAGCAGGGAGCGCCTGCAGCCCCTGGGTCATCGGCCGGTTCAAATTCCGCCCCGCGGCAGTGCCGATGTAGCCGGAAACGCCCGGAGCGCCCCAGCCGAGGTAGTCGGTCGCCGCGATGTCGACGAGCATGTTGAAGCCGTGCTCGTCGCGGAGGGACGTGCAGGCCTCGACGAGGCGCGTTGGATCGACGACCATCGTCGTCTCGCCGAAGGCTTCCGTTTCAGTCACCAAGCCGGGAACGTCACTGAAGGCCATTCATCTCTCCCGAGCGAAGCGATGGGACAAGCCGGCCCCGCGGAAAATGCGCAGCATTTTGCGGGGAAAAAGACACTACTTCGCCACCCCGCCGACCTCGTATGCCGCAGGGACACCGGCCTGGACGCGCTCGTGCAGCCGGAGGATTCCTTCCATCAGTCCCTCCGGCCGCGGCGGGCAGCCCGGAACGTAGACGTCGACGGGCAGGATCTTGTCGACGCTTTGAAGGACCGCGTAGTTGTTGAACATGCCCCCGGAGCTCGCGCAGGCGCCCATCGCGATCACCCACTTCGGCTCTAGCATCTGGTCGTAGATCTGCTTGATCGGCGCGGCCATCTTCTGGGCGACGCGACCGGAGATGATCAAGAGGTCGGCCTGGCGCGGCGAGGAGCGAAACGCCTCCATGCCGAAGCGCGCGATGTCGTAGCGCGAGGAGACGATCGACATCATCTCGATCGCGCAGCAGGCGAGCCCGAAGGTGTCCGGCCACATCGACTTCGTCTGGGACCAGGCGACCGCCTTCTGCAGCGTGGTCAGGCCGAGCTGCGACTCGATGTCGCCGAGCTCTTGCTCGAACTCACTTGGTCCCTTGTCCGGCCAGAGGACGCGCTCGGATTTGAGGCCGTGGTCAGCCAGGCGGGGCGACTTCGGCCTGTCTACTGCCACTCGAGCGCGCCCTTACGCCAGACGTAGACGTACGCGACCAAAAGGATCAGGAGGAAGAACGCAAACTCGGCGAAGCCGAACCAGGCGAGCTGGTGCAGGACGACTCCGAGCGGGTAGAGGAAGACGATCTCGATGTCGAAGACGATGAACAGCATCGCCGTCAGGTAGAAGCTGATCGTGAAGCGCTGGCGCCGGGGCGGCCCGGTCGAAACGCCGGACTCGAACGGGATCCCCCGACTCCGCGTGCGGCGCTTCGGACGGGTCGCGAAGACGAAGGACATCACGACCATCGAGATCGGGATCGCCGCCGCGAACAGCCCGTAGATCAGAAACGGCAGCCAGTTGTCGAGCACCCGTGTTCTCCTCCCGCCAGCCCCTGGCGGCCGGAACGTATCAACTATCGGCAGGGTGGCACGAGGTCACCGAAAACCGTGGAGGAGTGCCGGAGACAGGTGTTACAAAGTCCTGCTTGCCGAGGGCCCAAACAATGCTCCTTTGGGGCATGAACGGCGACAGGGGACGCTGCTACGATGGGCGCGTGGCAACTGTTGAGCAGCCGACTCTCGTCACCCTGACGGAGAGCGCGGCAACCAAGATCCGAGACCTGATGGCCGAGGAGCCCGAAGGCGAGGCCGCAGTCCTGCGGATCGCCGTCCAGGGCGGTGGGTGCTCGGGCTTCCAGTACGCGCTCGGCTTCGACCGAGGCGCCCAGGAGGGCGACAACGAGCTCCAGGTGAGCGGTGTCGAAGTGGTGGTCGATCCTTTCAGCGCGCCATACCTCGCGGGCACCGAGATCGATTGGGTCGAAGGCCTGCAGGCAGGCTTCGCGATCAACAACCCGAATGTCTCGGCGTCGTGCGGTTGCGGCCACTCGTTCCAGGTCGAAGAAGGCGAAGCGGCGCCGGAACAGGGCGACGCCGCAGGGTGCGGCTCAGGCTGCAGCCACTAGCGCTTCTCGTACCACTCCTTTTTCTCGTCAGCGCCTGCGGCTCATCGGATAAGCAGGCCGCTTCTAAGCCGGTCGTCTGGGCAGGTACCCCGGTCTCGGGGGCCAACGGGAAGTCGGTTGTCCGGCGATTCAACGCCTACCTCGAGAAGCGAATCGGGCCCGCCTCGCCGACTCAGCTCGCCCTCGAGTTCATCCGCGCCGACAGGACCCAGGTCGCGAGAACGACCACCGCGGCGCAGGCCTCGCCAGAAGGCGGCGGTCCAACGACCGTGACCGTGATCCAAGACGGGCTCGCGGACGACTCGGTACGAGCAGCGCGGCACGTCCTTCGCTTCGTTCCCGCCGGAAAGAGCTGGCGGCTCGACTCGGCCGCCCGGACCCAGCGCTGCCATTCCGGTCGCGGGCATCAGGATTTCTCGGCGAGCGCATGCGTCTGAGATCGCATAACGTGCCCGCCCGCCAATCCCCCCACAGGAGGTCTCTGCATGAACGCGGCTTTTCGGATCTGGGCTTCGCTCGTCTCGCTGGCAGTCATCGTCCAGGTCGGATTGGCCGGTTACGGCGCTTTCCACGCCGCCGACGTCTCTGACGACAAGGGCTCGATCAGCAAAAAAGGCGTCGAGCACGGATTCAACGCGCATGTCGCGCTCGGCTACGTGATCCTGCTCGCCGCGCTCGTGCTCCTGATCCTCGCCTTCCTTGCGCGGCGGCAGACACCCGGAGGGGCTCGGCCGAAATGGGCCGGGATCTTGCTCGTCCTGCTCGTCGTCCAAGTCTTGCTCGCGTGGCTCGGGGGAGCGGTGGCTGGGCTCGGCGTCTTGCACGCGATGAACGCGCTCGCAGTCGCGGGTGTCGCCGGCAGCCTCGCAGGCCGGGAATGGGCTATGCACCGGGCCGCTCCGAGAGCGCCGCAGCCGACGTAGCCCGAGTAGCATTTTGGCGGCGTGAATCAAAACGGCGTCGTCGACATCACGATCCTCGGGGCCGGCCCGTCCGGCCTCGCTGCCGCGTACTACGCGGGCCATCGCGACGCGTCCGTTCGGATCATCGAGAGCCTCGAGCAGATCGGCGGCCAGGTCGCCGCCGTGTACCCCGAGAAGCACGTCTTCGACGTCGCAGGGCATCCGAAGATCCAGGGTCAGGCGGTCGTCGAGCTGTGTGCCGAGCAGGGACTCCAGTACGGCCCGGAGGTCTTGCTGGGCGAGGAGGTACAGACGCTCGAGCGTCTGAACGAGAACGGCGAGGAGCTCCTTTCCGTCACCACCGAGAAGGGAGGCCCGTACCTAAGCCGGGCGTTGATCATCACCGCCGGCCACGGCGCCTTTGAGCCGCGCAAGCTCGGGATCGACGACATCGACGCCTGGGAGGGAAAGGGCCTCCACTACTTCGTCCGAGAGAAGGATGTCTTCCGCGACCGCACCTGTGTGATCGTCGGCGGCGGAGACAGTGCGCTCGACTGGACGCTCGGGCTGCAGGACACCGCCAGACATCCAATCGCTCTCGTCCATCGCCGCGACAAGTTCCGCGCTCTCGAGTCGTCCGTCAGCTCGGCCAAGCAGCTGGAGAGCGAAGGCCGTGTGAAGATCCTGACCCCGTACGAGGTTCGCGAGGTTCACGGAGACGGCCACATCAGTGCGGTCACGGTCGAGAACACCGTGAGCGGGGAGCTCGAGCAGGTCGATTGCGATGCGCTGATCACGCTCCTCGGTTTCCACTCGCATCTCGGGGCGATCGCGGATTGGGGCCTCGAGCTCGAGGGCAAGCGCCAGATCAGGATCGACCCGATGACGGGCGAGACGAATCTGCCAGGTGTCTATGCGGCCGGTGACGTCGCGGGCTATCCCGGCAAGATCACGCTGATCACGATCGGGATGGGCGAGGCGGCGATCGCCGCCAACAATGCTGTCGCCGCGATCCGAGGCGAGAAGGTTCAGCCGAAGTACTCCACGGATTAACGTTTCCATTGGCTTGAACGCGAGCGCCTTTTCGCACTCGGGATTAGCGGCCGCGCGAGTAAATCGCGCGGCCTCTTAGCCGGCATCGCAAGCGATGCCTCGACGGACTAGGGCCGATAGCGAGTTGTATTTTTCGGCCGAGGGCGTTACTTTTCCCGGCGCCCGAGGACCGACCTGGGGAGGAGTCATGAAGAGATTCGGCCTGGCGCTTGGAAGCGCAGTGGTTGTCACCCTGGCGATGGCGGCCGTGGCCTCGGCGACGCCGTCCGTCGCGTTCAACATGAGCGTCGACCAGGACCACAACGCGGTCTTTCCGCAGAACAAGCAGAACGAGCCGACGATCACTCGGGACCCGAGCACGGGCGTCCTGATCGCCGGCGCGAACGACGAGATCAACGAACCCTTGTGCCAGACCCCGACGGCGCCGCTCGCGAGCCCGTGCCCGTTCGGACCGAGCGTCAGCGTCGACGGCTACTACCGCTCGATCGACGGCGGCGCGACGTGGACCGGCGGGATCCTGCCGAACGTCGCAGGACGGGTCGGCGGCGGCGACCCGTCGCTCGACTACGGCCCGAAAAAGTGCGAAGACGGCAGCTTCAGCTACACCTGCGGGGCCGTCATCTACTACGCCAGTCTCGGCGACCCTTATCCCGAGTTTGGCGGCGAGCAAATCCTTTCGTATCGCAGTTACGACGACGGCGCGACCTGGTCGTCTCCGGCGCTTGCGGCGTCACTCGTCCGCAAGTCGAACTTCGCCGACCATGAGTGGATCGCCGTCGCGCACACGCCTGGAGCGCTGCATTTCGGGCGTGCGTACCTGTTCTGGGCGAACTACTGCAACACGTGTTCGGGCAACGGCAACGTCAAGCTCTACGTCAGCCACTCGGACGACGAGGGCCGCACCTGGTCGCCGGCGTTGCAGATCAGCGACGCCAGCAACAACGGCGCGCAGGGCTTCCGCGAGACCGGGCAACTTGCGGTGTCGTCAGACGGCACCGTCGAGGCGTTCTGGACCGAGAACGCGGACTCGAAGAAGTATCCCTCGCTCCAGGTCGTCGCGACCTCGAAGGACGGCGGTGCCAGCTTCACCGCCCCGATCACGATCGCCGGCGTGACCGACTATCCGCTGACCGGGACGCCGTTCGACGTCGTCGACCTCTTCAACCGCGTGCCCGGGATGAGTGCCCGTGTCGACTGCTACCCGCACCCCGCCTCGGATCCGCGGTCAGGCTCCGGCGCGGTCTACGTCGTCTGGTGCGACTTCACCGGCGGCCACGGGGTCGTCAAGGGCGCTGTCTCGTATGACGGTCTCAACTGGACCGGCCTCGGGACGATCGGAGACGTGGCAGGCAGGAACGCGTTTTTCCCTGCCGCGTCGGTCTCCCCGACCGGTTTGCTGGCGGTGAGCTTCGACGCCCTCACGGCACCCCCGGATTCGGATCCGTGGCAGACCGGCGTCCAGGTTTACGACAACTACTACGTCCAGTCGCTGGACGGCGGCGCCTCGTTCTCCGCTCCCAAGACCGTGAGCACGGTTTCATCGAATCCGGAGGCCTCGGCGTACAACGGCATTCAGGAACAGTTCATCGGCGACTACCTCGGCATCGTTGCGGGCCCGACGAGCGCAACGATCGTCTGGACCGACGAGCGCGACGCCTCGACCTGTGCGGCGGTCAGCGCGTACCAGCAGTCGCTCTACTCTGGCTCCAAGACGGCAGTCGCGCCGAATCCCGACACAGACTGCCCGCCGAGCTTCGGCAACTCGGATACGGAAGCGGCTGTAGTGACGTACTGAGGTCTCGGCGGGGGCGGCGCTCTACCGCCCCCGGCCGATCCCTCGTTCGAGGGACGGCAGCCGCTTCCGCGGACGCCGATTCTCTCGGTGCCGATGGAGATGCTCACCCTCGAATGCCTGCGTTGCGGCGATACCCGCGAGGTTCCCGCACCCGCCGGCGCACACGTGCACGCCGGCGAATGCGACCGGTGCGAGTACGTGGGCTGGGCTCTCGTCGCCGACCTGACCGAGAAGCTTCGCCGCGTCCTACGCGAGCGGCCGCCGGAACGTCGGCGGCTCTACGCCGCGTAGCTAGACTCGCGCCGTGTCGACAGAGACGCGGGACGAGCTCTGGGGAGGCGAAACGCGCAAGGCGGTCGAGAACTTTCCGGTTTCCGGTCAGCCGATCCCGCTACCCGTAGCGCGCTGGCTCGGCCGGATCAAAGCTGCTGCCGCGCGCGTCAACGCCGAGCTAGGTCTGCTCGACGCCGACAAGGCGGAGCGGATCGCGGCCGCCGCCGACCGCGTCGCAGCCGGCGAGTTCGACGATCAGTTCCCGATCGACGTCTTCCAGACCGGCTCGGGGACGTCTTCCAATATGAACGCGAACGAGGTGATTGCCGCGCTGGCCGGCGAGGACGTCCATGCGAACGACGACGTCAACATGGGGCAGTCGTCGAACGACGTCTTCCCTTCGGCCGTGCACCTCGCGGCCCTGGACGAGTTGACACACGACCTGCTGCCGGCGCTCGGCTCGCTGGCCGAGGCGCTCGAGGCGAAGGCACGGGAATTCGACGACGTCGTGAAATCCGGCCGTACCCACCTGATGGACGCAGTCCCGGTCACGCTCGGCCAGGAGTTCGGCGGCTACGTCGCGCAAGTCAGGCAGGGGATCTCGCGGCTCGAGGTCACGACGCGCCGGCTCGGCCAGGTCCCGCTCGGCGGAACCGCGGTCGGCACCGGCCTGAACACGCATCCCGAGTTCCCGGCGCGCGTGCGCGAGATCCTGACCGAGGAAACCGGTCTCGAGGTGCTGCCGCCGGCCGACCCGTTCGAGGCTCAAGGGGCACGCGACGCCATCGTCGAGGCATCGGGCGCTCTCAAGGTCGTCGCTGTCTCGCTGATGAAGATCTCCAACGACCTGCGCTGGATGGCCTCCGGGCCACGCGCTGGCCTCGCGGAGATCCGCCTCCCGGAGCTCCAGAAAGGGAGCTCGATCATGCCCGGGAAGGTGAATCCCGTAATTCCCGAGGTCGTCACCCAGGTGTCGGCCCAGGTGATCGGCAACGACACCGCGATCACCGTCGGCGGTCTGCAGGGGCACTTCGAGCTGAACGTCTTCGTGCCGCTCCTAGCCCGAAACCTGTTGGAGTCGATCAGGCTGCTCGCGGCGGCCTCGCGGCTCCTGAACGAAAAGTGCGTGCAGGGCATCGAGGCCAACCGGGAGATTGCCGAGCACTACGCTGAGCTGACGCTGTCGGCGGCGACCGCGCTGAACCCGTACATCGGCTACGACAAGGCGACGGAGATCGTCAAGGAAGCGGCGAGCTCCGGACGCCCCTTGCGCGATGTCGCCCGCGAGGCGGGAGTCGACGAGGAGACGCTCGACAAGGCGCTCGACTACCGCGCGATGGCGAAGCCGCACTCCGGCAAGCCGCCGTCGGATCACCGCTAGCCGGAGCCGCCGAGGTCACTTACGGCAAAACGAAGGGCCGCCGTTCGGCAGCCCTTCGTCGTGCGTGTGGTCGAGTGAGCTAGCAGCCCTGCGCGTAGGAACCGAAGCCGGCGAAAGGACCACCGAGCCCGGTCGTGAGCGGGCCCATGAACGTCAGATAGTTGTTAAAGGCGGGACCGATCGCCGACTCGACACCGCCGCGGCCGAACCACTGGGCGTTGACCTCGTCCTCGGGGTGGTACTGGCCGTAGTAGTTGTAGCCGTCCTCGCTGCCGACGGTGTTCCCGCTGTACGGGAACCACACCGACGACTGGATCGCCGGTTTCCAGGACGCCGGTACATCCATACTGCGGCGCCGTCGGCGTCAGCCACGGCTGCACCGCGTTGTTGACCTACGGGTCGTCCAGCCACTCCGAGACCTCGTGGCTCAGAGCCTGAATGTCGGCGAGCCCGCGGACCGGATTCGGGGCGGTGCGGGTCGGGTTCGTGTAGTCCTGCAGGAAGCCTGAGTACGTCCCCGGCGTCGTCCAGGCCCCGTAGATGAACGTCTGCACCGGCTGCTTGCCGCTGCCGTTCGCCGAGCCGGCGCCGTGGCCGATCGGCATCCCGGCGCCGTGGTAGCCGAGGATGCAGCAGTTGGTGTAGTTCTCGTGACCGATGTAGAGCAGGACGTTCAGCGGGACGATCACGGTGTGGATCGTGCTCGTACTGTTCGAGCTCGGGTTCGCACCGACCATCGTGATCGGATAGGTGACGTGGTTCGTCGGATCCGTGTACTGGAACGTCCAGTGCGGGATCGTTGTGGCGTTGGGCAGGAACTGCGGCGCGACGCCTCCGACGGTGGTGAATTCGGGCCGTACGTCCGACTTGGCCGGAGCGGAGCCGGCGAAAGCGCCACCCGCGGCGAAAGCGGCGAGGCCTGCGAGCGTGGCGCCCGCGACCAGCCACATGAGCAGGCGATGAGTCAAGGGTCTCCCCCCTTGCTTGGCTGGCTTGGATCCTGCTCGCCGGCTCGAACCTCCCTCGCTGACCCGGCGAGCGCCGCGGTTATAGCACGCGAAATATCGAGTTCGCGTTTAGAACCTGCCCGCGCCTGAGGGATCGAGCCGTAAAGTCGAGTGCAGTCGCTGCCGACACCTTGAATTGCGGTGAAGCGGCTCGTTCTCCTGTTGGTTTGCGCCACGGCGTTCCTCGCCGCTGCTCCCGCCTACGCGCGCGACAAGCCGAACCCGTTCGGGATCACGATCGTGCGCTTTTCGTCTGGCACGACGCCCGCGCAGATGGAGGCCGCGGTGGCAAAAGCCGGCGGAGACGTCGTCACCGACCTGAGCCCGGTCGACGCCATGGCCGTCGCGCCGCAAGCGGGCGACTTTGCGATGCGAATCGGCGCCGGCTCACGCGTCACGAGCGTCTTCGACGAGCCGCTCTTCGAATCGCCCGTCGGCCGTGACGGAGCGGTCGGCGACCAGCCGGTCGGCCAGGCCTTCTTCGGAAAGTCTCGGTCGTTCCCGGATCCGTGGCACGACGCGTCGTCGTTCCTGGGCATGACAAACCCGGAGGGGATCCTCCAGTGGGACGACGCGCGCATGAACGTGCCCGCAGCGTGGGCTAAGACGCTCGGTGACGGTAGCGTCCGCGTCGCCGTGCTCGACACCGGCTTCCAGAGCTCGCACAAGGAGCTCAAGGACAACGTTGCCGGCAAAGGTCAGACCTTCGTGCCCTGCGACGCGCTCAA
>WNGD01002820.1_pt1 | contig 17969 bp, 10 predicted proteins | sample 5400671 | NCBI WGS metagenome assembly WNGD01 (sample SAMN13153369, study PRJNA577476) | soil metagenome | isolation source: 40 cm soil or saprolite under grassland replicate 2 | place: USA:California | collected 2016-06-15
GACTTTTTCGAACGCTTTAACGAAATCCTGGCGGATTAGCTCACGGACTTTTTGCGCGCGGACGTAGTAGGCGTCGTAATAACCCGAGCTCAGCACGTAGGTGCCGAGAATGATTCGGCGTTTTACTTCCGCGCCAAAACCTTCTTCTCGCGTCCGGCCATAATGATCGAGCAAGTCCTTTGGATCTTTGGCGCGATACCCGTAACGGACACCGTCGAAGCGCGCGAGGTTCGCGGACGCTTCCGCGGTGGCCAGAAAATAATAAACCGCGATTCCGTAATCGGTGTGCGGCAAACTAACATCGACAATCTCCGCGCCAAGCGATTGCAATTGTTTGATCGCGGCATCGACCGCCGATTTCACCTGCGAATCGATTCCTTCGATCATGTATTCTTTCGGCAATCCCAAACGCATTCCCTTCAAATCGCGGCCGAGATTTTTTGTGTAATCGGGCACCGGCTCGTTTAGTGACGTCGAATCGTGTGGATCGTGACCGGCCATCGTGTTCATGATCAGCGCTGAATCGCGCACAGTTTTTGTCAGCGGGCCGACTTGATCGAGCGATGAGGCGAACGCGACCAATCCGAAGCGCGATACGCGTCCGTAACTTGGTTTCACGCCCACGACACCACACAAAGACGCAGGTTGCCGAATCGATCCGCCGGTGTCGGTGCCGAGTCCGCCAAATGCGGCATCCGCTGCGACCGCCGCGGCCGAGCCGCCGCTCGAGCCGCCGGGAACGCGCGACAGGTCCCACGGATTGTGTGTGAGTTTCACGCTCGAATTTTCCGTGGACGAGCCCATCGCGAATTCGTCCATGTTGGTCTTGCCGAATGGAATCGCGCCCGCCGCACGCAGTCTGAGAATAATCGTGGCGTCGTAAGGCGAGCGATAATTCGATAGAATTTTCGATGCACACGTGCACGGCTGCCCCTTCACATTGATGATATCTTTGATCGCGAGCGGCACCCCGCCTAGCGGAAGACCGACATCTGCTTTTTCCGCTTCCTTAGCCGCGGCTTCGAGATCAATCGAAAGATAGGCGCCGATCTTCGGTTCGACGTTTTCGATCCGCGACCGGAGCGAATCAATCACTTCGCGCGGCGAAACTCCCTTTCGGCGAAGAAGCGATTGGAGATCGGCGATGGTGAGCGCCGTCAAATCAGACCGGCTCATTCGACAACTTTGGTGACGATGAAGAGCTGGTTCGCTTTGTGAGGTGCGTTGCTCAGCGCTTCATCGGCCGTGAACCAATCGCGCGGGTCGTCTTCGCGAAAGACATTGAAGACCGGAATTGCGTGAGCCGCAGCTTCGACATGACTGACGTCGACCTCCCGCAATTTTTCGGCGTATTTCAAAACGTCGGCGAGCTGTTTTTGAAAAAGCCGCGTCTCGTCGTCGCTTAGATTGAGCCGCGCGAGTTTGGAAACATACGCGACATCGAGATCCGATGCTTTGGCCATGAATTAGAAATGGAGGTGATTGAGCATCCAAATGGCCGCAGCCAACAGCGTAATGATGAGGAGGAGAAAGAGAATCCGTCCTTCGCGCCGCTCTTTGCGGAGCGAACCGCGACGTTTCCCAGATCCAGCGTCGCCGTAGCGTTTGTCGTGCAGCGCCATCGAAACGTCAAGGCGACTGCCGCCCTGGCTCGCGCGCGTGAGCAATTCTTCACGCTGCCGTCTTTCGACTTCCTCGGCGACTCGCGGCGCGTCCGCGATCATGCGCTCGAGCTTCTCCATCTGGTCGCGCAGCTCGGATTCCTGACGCGCCAATTCTTGTTTCGTTTGATCGAGCGCGGTTGCCGATCTAGGCGAACGACGAAGCATGCGGCGTCACCGGCTCGTTGACGCCATCCAGAAAAAGAGGAAGAGCGCGATAAATCCGAAAACGATCAGCGGTAAACTGAAGGCGAACCCAATTTTCAGCCATTGAAACAGTGAGCGACCGCCTCTGCTGGAAAAATCGGACTCGATCTCGGGCAGGCCCTCGCCGCCTTCAGTATCGTCGGTCTGCAAGCGACTGCGTTGCTGACTGAATTCAGCGCGCGCGCCTTCCACCGTGCTCAGCGCCCGGCTTAATTCCTTGTGCAAGTCCGCCGGGTTCCAACTTTTTGGATCGATCGCCTCGATCAACTCCAAATGTTGTCCGAAACTTTCCCGCATCGCGCGCACTTGCTCGAGCCGTTTTTGCGCATCGTAAGCTTCGCGTTCTAACACCACGAGCGAGCGCGTCAGCTTGTCCGTGATCTCGGCGCGGCCGCGTTCCAATTCCTCCTGTTTCCGGCTCAGCTCCTCGAGCTCGCGCTTTTGTTTCTCGATCTGGTCCTGCTGACGTTTGAGCTGGAGCAGTTGGTCCTGCGCCTTTTGCACTTGCGAATCGAGGTGTTCCGGCGACAACGGCTCTTCTTCGCTCAACTCCAGCATTTGTTCGATCGGTCGAATTTTTTCCGGCATGTCAAACTTCTTCAAACTTTGCTCACCTCGCGCATCCTCGCCGCCGACGGCACATTAGTGAGGGATGCATAGATTTCCAGACTTTTCCGCCATGAGCGCGGGAAAATTTTCCGTCGCGGTTTTCTCCGATAAAGCGCTGTCATTCCGAGCCCTTCGACTTTCGCTCAGGACAGGCTCCGTCGAGGAATGGAGCGAATGGGACGAGCGACATGGACGCCTCAGCGGCGAAGTAGCCGCGAGAGAGTCGGGAGACGAACGAGTTCAATCTGACAGTCGAAGCCTGCGTCACACAAATCATGCAGTGTGATCAACGAGCTTTTGCGAGATCCCTCTCTCGCGAACTGCGGGATCGGGATGACAAGCCGCAAGATCCGCTTTAGCGGCCCGGCATCATTTCCAACAAGAGGCCTTTGAAGTATTCGGTTTCGGGAATCGTCGGCAGCACCGGATGATCGAGCGCCTGTTCGAACCGGTGCAATTTTCTCGCCGAACGGCGCGCATCCACCAATGCATCGGCGATCGTTTGGGCAAATGCAGTCTCGCTCACGTGGTGTGAGCAGGAGAAGGTCGCGAGCAGACCATTTTTCGAAAGCAACTTGAACGTGCGGAGGTGCAGCTCGCGATAACCGCGCAACGCGTCCCTGAGCCCGCTTTTCGTTTTCGTAAACGACGGCGGATCGAGAACGATCAGGTCATATTCAGCTTCGGCCTTTTCAGCTCCGCGCAAGAATTGGAAAACATCCTGCTGAATCCAGCGCACTTTCAATCCGTTTCGTTCCGCGTTTTGTTTTCCGGCGGCAATGTTCTCAGAACTCTCTTCGACTGCGGCAACGTCCGTGGCGCCAGCGCGCGCGCACATGAGCGCGAACGCGCCTTGGTTGGCAAAACAATCGAGCACCCGGCGTTCGGGAGCGAAATGGGCCAGCGCGGAATAATTCTGCGCTTGATCGAGATAAAATCCGGTTTTTTGCGCCTGCAAAAGATCGACATCGAACTTCAATCCGTCGATTTCAATTTCGATCGGTCCGGACGGAGCGAGGCCCTCCAGGACGCCCGTACTCAATTCAAGTCCTTCCGCTTTCCGAAGTGGCGAGTCGTTGCGCTCGATGATCGTCGCGTTTCCAAAAAGATCGACAATCGCCTTCACGATCAAATCTTTCCGCAATTCCATCGCCAGCGTGAGCGTTTGGAGGACGAAATTATCGCCATAGCGGTCGATGATCACGCCGGGCAGGCCGTCGCTTTCGCTCCAGACGGCGCGGCGCAATTTCGAATCAACGTTGCGCCGGTCGCGGTAATCGGAAGCTTGCGCGATCCGGCGCTGGAAGAAATCCAGATCGAGGTCCTGTCGTTGCCGGGAAAATCGGCGCGCCACGATTTGCGACTTCGAATTGTAAATTGCGCTCCCAATTAGCCGGTCGCGTCCGTCTTTCAACGAAATGACGTCGCCGTCAGCCGGATTTCCAAAAATCTTCAGCACTTCGCTGGAAAAGACCCAGTCGTGTCCGCGAAGAATTCGCGCGCGGGGTTTGACGACTAATCCGGCCATGGCGAAGAATGGTAAATGCAAACCGACGCACAATCGATTGTCGATCTTCCGGGAATCCAAAAGCTGCGCAGCGGCAAAGTGCGCGAAGTTTTCGATCTCGGCGAGACTTTGCTGTTCGTCGCGACCGATCGGATCTCAGCGTTCGACGTTATTCTGCCAGATCCGATCCCGAAAAAAGGCGCGGTCCTGAATCAGCTCTCCGCGTTCTGGTTCAACCGGTTCGGCTCGATCGACAATCACTTTGTTTCGTCCGATTTCGATTACTTTCCCAAACAATTACGGCCATTTCGCGAGCAACTCGCTGGTCGTTCGATGATTGTGAGAAAAACGAAACCATTGGCAGTGGAATGCGTCGTGCGCGGTTATCTCGCCGGTTCCGGGTGGAAGGAATATCAGGAATCGCAAAGTGTTTGCGGAATTAAATTGCCGGCTGGCTTGGAGCTTGGGTCGCAACTGCCAGAACCGATCTTCACTCCGGCAACCAAAGCTGAAGCCGGCCACGACGAGAACGTTGACATGAAGAAGTGTGCGCAGATTCTCGGCAAGGAAACGGCCGAGCGCGTGAAAGATTTGAGTCTGCAAATTTATTCGGCCGGGCGCGATCACGCCGGCAAACGCGGAATCATCGTGGCCGACACAAAGTTCGAATTTGGGACCGTCGACGACAAACTGCTTTTGATCGATGAAGTTCTTACGCCAGATTCATCGCGCTTTTGGCCGGCTGATCATTACGCTGTCGGCCAAAGCCCGCCGAGTTTTGATAAGCAATTCGTGCGCGATTATCTGGAGACGCTTGATTGGAATAAAATCCCGCCGGGTCCGAAACTACCGGGTGACGTGATCGCGCGCACTGCGGCGAAATATGTGGAAGCGTTTGAGAGATTGACCGGCGAGAAATTAAAATGATCCGGTCTGTCATTCCGAGCAGAGCGAGGAATGGAGCGAACGGGCCGAGCGACATGAACGGTTCAGCGGCGAGGTAGCCGCGAGAGAGTCGGGAGACGAACGAGTCCAATCTCTCAGTCGAGGCTTTGATCACACAAGCTAGTTAGCGTGCTCAAACGAGTTTTTGGGAGATCCCTCTCCCGCGACTGCGGGATCGGGATGACCGCGCTTTTTGTTATCGCGCGTTGAGCAACTCGCTAACTTCCGATTTTTCTTCCTTCAGTTCCGCGACCGATTTGTCGATCTTGTCGCGGCTGAAATCGTTGATCGGAAGTTTTTGCACAATTTCCCATTTGCCGGAGCGGACACGCACCGGGAACGACGAAATCAAATCTTTTTCGACATCGTAACTTCCATCCGAACAAATTGCGACGCTGTGCCAATCATCACGCGGTGTGTCGTTGTTGAGGAAGCGGACGGTATCGACAACCGCGTTCGCCGCCGAACCGGCGGAAGAAAGTCCGCGCGCTTTAATGATGGCCGCGCCGCGCTGTTGAACCGCGGCGATGAAATCTTCTTTCAGCCATTTCTCGTCGTCAATCACTTCGTTGGCCGGGCGACTGTCGATCTTCGCGTTATAAAAATCCGGATACTGGGTGGAGGAATGGTTGCCCCAGATCGTCATTTTCGTAACCCGCGTGATTTCGACGCCGGCTTTGTGCGCGAGTTGGGCGCGCGCACGATTTTCGTCGAGCCGCGTCATGGCGAACCAGCGATGCCGTGGAATTTCCTTCGCGTTGTTCATCGCGATCAGGCAATTGGTGTTGCACGGATTGCCGATTACGAGAACGCGGACATCGGCTGAAGCATTCCGCTCGATTGCCTGACCTTGTCCGACAAAAATTTTGCCGTTGATCCCGAGCAAATCTTTTCGTTCCATGCCGGCTTTGCGCGGAACACTGCCGACGAGCAAAGCCCAGTTGATGTCGCGAAAACCTTCGTCGAGATCCGCCGTCGGAACGATTGACTGCAGCAACGGAAACGCGCAATCGTGCAATTCCATCACCACGCCTTCAAGCGCGCCAAGCGCCGCTGGAATTTCAATGAGATGCAACGTGATCGGTTGATCGGCCCCGAACATTTCGCCAGAGGCGATTCGAAAGAGAAGCGAGTAGCCGATCTGTCCGGCGGCGCCGGTGACAGCGACTTCAATCGGCGACTTCATTTTTATTCTTTAACCACAGTCAATGTCATGTCGAGCGGAGTCGAGACATCTCTAAATATTTCTGAGCTAAACCAAGGCCAGACAACAGTAAGAGATTCCTCGACTTCGCTCGGAATGACAAAGGAACGCAAACGGCTGGTTATGTTCGCCCCGTCTTTTCGAGTAACTGGCGAATTAATTGCATTCGCTTTCTTTCTTTCGGGCTCGAGCGGAGTTGTGCAACGCTGCGTTGCATTCGTCGCACCCAGTTCGAGCTGGCCGCGGTGCCGGGAATATTGAAGCGATATCTTCGCGCAAGTAGGTCCGTGACCATCACTACCGAAATCCACGATTCACTTCCGAAAAGCGCCTCCATCATCGCCGGATAGAAGTCGCGTTCAAAATCGATCTGGTCGCTCGCGCGAGCGAACCGCGCAAACGTCGCAATTTTTTCGAGTTCGCCGCGGGCCTGATCGGATGTCGATGTTGGGTGCTCGAATGCTTCTTCCCACAACGCGCGCAACGGTTTGTGATCGTGCGTGGCGTAGGTGGCGACGGAAAGGCGTTCGTATTCCGCGCCCGGCGTGACGCGGCCGTGATAAAATTCCCACTGCGGGATTTTGAAACCGGCTACGCCTAACGAACGCAAACTCGGGCGGACATAATCCGGGACGGTGCCGAGATCCTCGCCGATAACGCGCGCGTCGCCCGATTCTTCAAGCACCGCTCGAAGGTACTCTTCGCCTTCGCGCCGATTCGCTTGGCAATTGTCCGGGCTCAAATCATCGCGAGGGTGAAAATGCGGTGCACGACTTCCGGTTCGCTCGAGCATTTGGTTCCATTCGAGCGGAAGGAATTTTCGGTTCTGCTGCGGACGCCAGGGAAAAGCGTAGATGCGATAAAATCCCAGAATGTGATCGATGCGAAAAAGATGAAAGCTTTGTCGAATACTGCGAACACGTTGTCGCCACCAATCGAAGTTCCGATGACGCATTACGTCCCAGTGAAAAAGTGGGATGCCCCAGTTCTGTCCCCACTTTTGGGTGAACTTGTCGTCCTTGAAATGGGACTCGGGCGGCGCCCCCCCGCACCAATCGAGTGCAAATTCGTCCCGTCGCGAAAAAACATCGGCGCTGTTATAATTGACGCCGAACGGAATGTCGCCCATCAGCGCAACGTCGCGCGCTTCGGCATACGACTTGATCGCTGACCATTGTTCGCTCGCGATCCACTGGACGTAGCGGAAGAAATTCTCGCGATCGTGAAACTGCTTTTTCTGTTCGGAAGATTGCCGGCCAAGCCAGGCGCGCGCAGATTCGATGGGTTGATGCTCGGATGGCCATTTATCCCAGGCTTCGCTCTCACCATTTTCTTCCATCAGGCCGCGAAAGAACGCGTAGTCATCGAGCCATACCGATTCCTGGCGACAGAAGTTCCGAAACTTTAGTTGGCGATCCTCGGATGCGTGCGCGGAGAAGTTTGCGAACGCTTTCTCGAGCAATCGGCGTTTTAGTTTTTTAACCAAGCCGTATTTGACCGCGCCGTGCCGGAGTTTCGTAAGATCGACATCGTCGAGCGCGGACTCGTAATGGTCGCGGGTTAAATCTTCTGGCGAACCGGGCGCGAGATGAAGTGTCGTCGGCTCGATCGCCATCGCGCTGATCGCGTTGTATGGGCTGTTGTCGTGGCCCATTTCGCTGATTGGCAAGAGCTGGACGAGTTTGAACCCGATCTCAGCCGCCCAATCAATGAACTCACGCAAGACCGCGACGTCGCCGATCCCGAGATCGCTTTCACTGCGTAGTCCAAACAATGGTGCCAGCACGCCCGCGATCTTTTTCTCCGGTGATAAATTCATTTAGCCACAGATCTACACAGATGGAACACAGATTCAGAAGATGAACCGCTTAAATTCCACTTTCGTTCGTCCGAAATTGACCAATACGCCTACTTTCAAACCGGTGGCTTTCAGTTCGTTAAGCAATTGAGCTTCATCTCGCTTGTCATATTGCGCGGCAACTTTGATTTCTACTGCGACGTTGTCATTCACAATTAAATCGACGTCGTAGTCTCCGACCGCGACGCCTTTGTATTGGACTTGAATCCGTTTTTCGATTTCAGCGGTGACACCGCGTCGGATCAACTCTACTTGAAGTGCTCGTTGATAGACGCGTTCTAGAAATCCATAACCGAGTTGGTTGTACACTTCGAATGCGGATCCGATGATAGCTTCTGTGATTTCCTTATGCGGGAACGCATTTTCATCTTTAGGATCGAATTCAAGCATTCTTATCTGTGAAAATCTGTGTTCATCTGTGGCTTTAATTCAGCCTCTCTTTACGTCCCAGTCTTCGACGAGTTTGTTCGGAATTTCTTTCAAGAATCGCGATGGCCGCTGAAAAACGTCGCCATAGCCGCCGGTCAAACGCATGTGCGGATAAGTGAGATAGAGTTCGTCCTTTGCCCGCGTGATCGCGACGTAAAACAGACGCCGCTCTTCTTCCAAATCTTTCCGCTGATCCATCGAGCGACTGCTCGGAAACATTCCGTCGGTCAGCCAGATCACGAACACGGTGTGAAACTCGAGCCCTTTTGCTTGGTGAACAGTGGAGAGATTCACTGCCTCGTTATCGCCGGTCTGATTCGGCGCTGCTTCGGCGTCGACGTTGCTAATGAGCGCGAGCTGCGAGAGAAATTCGTTCACATCTTTGAACTGACGCGCGAACGCGGCCAGCTGGTTCAAATCTTCACGCCGCAGTTCGTAATTGGTGAAGCTCACTTTGGCGTAATCGTCATAGATCGCCTCCACCACAGACGTGATCATCTCCGATGGCGGATTCGGTTGTCCGCCGGGTGCGATCTCATCGAGCGTGTGTGAGAGCTGGGTCCAATGTTTCTTCGATTTCGCGCTCACGTTCATTGCCAGTAAACGCTCGCTCCAAGAGGTAATTTCGCCCCGCTCGCTCAATGATTTATCCCAGGCGTTCCAAAGATTTTCCGCGCTCCGATTTCCGATGCCGGGCAGTAATTTGACCATTCGTTTGAATGCGACCTCGTCCCGCGGATTGGCGACGAACCGAATGAATGAGATCACGTCTTTGATGTGCGCCTGTTCGAAAAAGCGGATGCCGCTGGTGATTTGGTAGGGGATTCCGCGCCGCGAGAGCTCGAGCTGCAATTCGAGCGCGTGATAATGCGCCCGATAAAGCACGGCGATCTCGTTAAGATCGACATCTTCATCGCGCAGCTCGAGGATTCGTTGCGCGATAAACTGCGCTTGTTCGCTGCCCTCGTTCAGTGCGACGACAGCCGGCTTTACCGCGTTCGATTCGCGTGTCGGTTGCAAATTCTTTTTGAATTGCTCGACGTTGGCCGCAATCGCCGCGTTCGCGACTTCCAAAACCTCCGGCACGCTCCGGTAATTCATCTCGATCTTAAAAACCTTCGCGTCCGGATAACGTTTCGGAAATTCGAGGATGTTTTGGAAATTAGCACCGCGCCAGGAATAGATCGACTGCGCATCGTCGCCTACGACCATGACGTTGCGATGCTCACGCGCGAGAAGGTCGATCAAATCGGCCTGGATCTTGTTCGTGTCCTGATATTCGTCGACCAGAATGAATTGAAATTGTCGGCGATAAAACGAGGCGATCCCCTCGTGCTTTTGCAGCATCGACAATGTCTTTTCGAGCAGATCGTCGAAATCGACCGAGTTCGTCGCCTTCTTCTTTTTCTCGTAGCGGGCGTGGACGTCGGTGATCTTTTCAAGCAACGGCAGGAAGTAAGGAAATTTCTCCGCGAGCAATTCTTCCAACGGCGTCTCGGTGTTTACGACGAAGCTGAAAATCTCCGCGAGCACGTCGCCTTTCGGAAACCGGATCTCCTTCGGATCGATCCCCGCGCTGGCGACGACGGTATTGATCAAGTCTTTCTGGTCTTCGCGGTCCATGATCGTGAAACCGCTGTTGTATCCGAGGGCACTTCCGTGCCGGCGCAGCATTCGGTTCCCGACTGAGTGAAATGTTCCGCCCCAAATTCCGCTCGCGTCGATCGGCAACAAATTCGCCACGCGGTCGAGCATTTGCCGCGCAGCTTTGTTCGTGAACGTGAGCAGCAAAATGTTTCGCGGATCGATCCCGTTCTCAAGCAGGTAGGCGACGCGATAGGTCAGCGTGCGCGTTTTGCCTGAGCCGGCGCCGGCGATGATCAACTGCGGTCCGGGCTGCGCGGTGACGGCGGCGAGCTGCTGCTCATTCAGCTCTGCCGCGTAATCGATGTGGATCGATGTCGATCTTGGCGGACGCTGGAGCGTGTATTGGCGCGACATTTCATTTTACCTGTAGCGGCAGCGGTCTACTTGTCACGCCGAAGCTGCGCGAAGGCGGATGACCGTCGCAATTGTCGCCGTCAGCGCACTGCTACGCTGCACGACGTCGAGCGGCCGTGATCATCCAGCGCGGTCAACTGATAATCGCCTGGCGTCGATTTCCACGTCAGCATTTCTGTAACATTGGATTTTCCGATGAAGGTTTTGCCCGCGAACCAATAAACCTCGCGCACGTCCGCATCTGTCGTGGCGCGCAGCGGAATCGCGTTCGACGATGCGAAAAGGATGTCATGCTCTCCAGCAGGAGATGTGATTCGCGGCGGATTTCCAGTCCGCGATACCAGGTCCGATTCAGTTCCGGGCAAAAACGGCGGTGGCAGCCGGCGTGGCACGCCCGCGCGCTCGAAAAGTCTGAGCAGGTCACTCGGCCAAAATTCGTAAACTTCGCGACGCAGTTGTCGAGTACTGTCGTCAATCGGCACCCGCAATCCAGTTGCAACATCGACAAGGACTTCCTGATGAACATCGCACGTTTTGATCGGTGAAATTCCGGGAATGAACCAACCCTCGACCCGGTGTATGCAGTGGGCCTCGGGCAAATCGCCTGATACCGCGCAAAATTCGACCCGCTTCAAATTTGCACCCGCCGGCGGGAGATGCAGCTCGATTCGCTCGGGCCAGCTCGCGCGAAGACTGTCGATGATTTGAAACAGGAGCGGCGCAGCGGCAGCACGTCCGACGAATGCCGGGTTCGGCCGACCGTCGAAATTTCCGATCCAGACAGCGAGCACATAATGATTGAAAACTGCAATTGACCACGCGTCATGAAAACCGTGCGACGTTCCCGTTTTCCAAAAAATGGGCGCGACGTTACACGAATCCGCATAATTAATTTCAGGTCGCGGCACGTTGAGCATTTCGAGCGTGAGGAATGCGGCTTCCGGCGTGACGATTTGATGGCCGTGCGCAGAAGCGGGATCACTTGCCTTGCGGCGAAGCGGGCACAGTTCGCCGTTATTAGCGAGAGCGGCATAAAGCCGAACGAGATCTTCCATTTTTACTTCCGCACCACCGAGCGGAAGCGCCAAGCCGTAGAGAGATTCGGAGCGTGGCAATGCGACTCCGGCGCCGCGCAGAAATTCATAAAGCGTCGGATGCGCAAGCTGGGACGCCAACTCGACCGCGGGAAGATTGCGGCTGCGAGCGAGCGCATCGCTCGCGCGAATTGGTCCGAGGAATTCGCGATCAAAATTTTCCGGATTGTAATCGCCGAAACTACGCGGCGCGTCGGCCAGGATCGACAATGGATGAATGAGTCCTTGATCGAGCGCGAGCGCATAAATGAACGGTTTGAGCGTGGAGCCGGGGGAGCGCTGACTCCGTGTTCCATCCACTTGTCCCTGAATGTCAGCATTGAAGAAATCAGCGGAACCAACTTGCGCCAGCACATCCATCGTTCGGACATCGACCAGCAGCGCGGCGGCGTTTTGAATTCCGCGGCTGCGATTGCCCCGGATGTAATCCGCAATTCGCCGCTCGATCAGTTGCTGCTTTGGTAAATCGAGTGTGGTGATAATTCCATCACGTCCCTTTTCTGTAGCCAGAACTTGCTGGACAAAATGCGGCGCAAGAAACGTTCGTTCCGTTTCCGCGCGCGCGCTGAATTCGCGGGCGGAGTTTTGTAGGTCGCGCTTGGTGCGGTCGTACCAGTTGTCTTGCGCCGCGTTGAGCGAACGATTATCACGGTCCGCATACAAAGCGCGCCGCGTTGGACTCTGCGGGATGACGCTTAGCGAAATTGACTCCGGTCCGGTCAAACGCGCAGCACTCTTACCAAAGTAAACCTGACTGGCGGCACCGATGCCTTCGATGTTTCTCCCGTAGGGTGCAAGATTGAGATACGCTTCCAAAATTTCCGATTTCGAATAATGCCGCTCGAGCTCAAGCGCGCGCAGGATTTGAACTAATTTCCCGGTGGGCGTTCGCGTTTGGAGATGAAAACGCAACCGCGCCAGCTGCATCGTGATCGTCGATGCGCCGGTGCGTGTTCCGCCACGTAGCAGGCCAAATCCCGAGCGGAACAGCGCAATCGGATTCACGCCCGGATGTCGAGAAAAGTATTTGTCTTCGTATCGAAGTGTCGCGTCGATCAACTCCGGCGAAATGTCGCGCAACGAGGTCCAGATCCGAAATTTCTGGTCGGATGTGAGAGTGACGCGGAGCAATTTGCCGTCGCGATCGCGAACGCATTGCGAAAATGAAACGCCGTCGAGCAGCAGCGGTTTCGGCAGTAAGAGCCAAACCACAGACACGGTCATCCCGAGTGAAACGAGGGATCTCGCCCACGGAGCTTTGATCACACTTCGGATCGAGTGTGCTCCACGAACTTTTGAGAGGTCCCTCAGTCCAAGCCGGACTGGCGTTTCGTTCGAGATGACACGTGTTTTCATTTTGTTTAACTCACACCTATTCGGTCACGCTGATCCTTCCACCGACGCCGAGCCCCTTTACCTTGCGCTCATACATCGATTCGGCGAACACCGGCGGGACGACGAATTCGCCGCGGTTGGACGATTTAATTTGGTAATTAATCTCGAGCACGCTGCCGGACGCGGTCCCGAAAAATACCGCGCGATCTTCCCGAACATCGACATAATCGATTCCGTTGGTTGAGGAGACTCCCGGCTGCAACGACGAGCCGACAATTTCAAACCCACCCGGTAAAAGATCGATGATTGCGACGTTGGTGAACGTTTCGTCCTTCAAACTGCGCACACGCAGACGAACGTGAACCGGTTCGCCAAGCTTCGTACGCGTGATCGGCTTGCCATCCTTGTCGAGTAACTCGCGAAACACTTCCAAGCCGGCGGTGACCGGCTTCTCCGGAGCATGTCGATCGAATCCAGCTTCGACCACTTGATAAAACGCGCCGATTCCGCCGACTGGTCCGGCGCTCTTGAATCGGAGCGCAGTCGCATCTTTGGAAAATGCGGACCGCTGCAATAACTTCGCACCGCCCATTAGACTGACTTCACGTTTGTCCGCGTGTAACTCGGCGATCGTCAATTGCGGAAGATTTTGGGCGATTGCGTGTGAATACGCTTTCAATGCTTGGACGGCATACGCAGCCGAAAGTGTATTGAATTCACCATCGCCAATCGGTTTTAGTATCTGCTCGAACTCGGCGGGCGAGATTTTCTTAAGTCGCGCCGGAAATTGGCGTGCCAGCACCGAGACGTACTGGGAATGTGCGCCGAGTGGCTGACAGAAATCGTCGTATTCGCGTTTCGCCGTGTTGTCGATCTTGAACTGGTTGATCAAACTTTCCGCGTCTTTGTCCTTGTGGAGAAGTTTGAGCGCGCCAGCGAGATAGACGCCGGTCAGATCGTTTTGCCATTCGTCCTGGTGATTCTTGTCGAGGTAATCGCGCAGATTGAGAATGTAATTGGTCGTGATCACACCTTCGCGCGTGAGCACATAAATGGCGTAGGCTTGCCGGCGCGCGTCGATGATGTCCGATGGCTGATGCGCAACCATTTTTTGCAAATTGCGCAATCCGGCTGCGAACATGTCGGCGGGCGGCGGAAAACGGGCGGCTTTCGCTTCGCTCAAGAAATCCATCACGTAAGTGGAATTGAAACTGATGTGCTCGCCGGTTTCCGGCGCCCAGTATCCGAAAGCGCCTTGATCGTTTTGGCGGCGGCGCAAAACGCCGAAGGTGTATTCCAGCTGCTTGTTAATTTCGGCGCGGCTCAAACCGAAATCCGCCTCATCGGCCAGCATTAATCGGCAAAATGCTCCGCTCGTGATCTGCTCACTGCATCCGTGCGGAAAATTTTTCAGGTAAGAATCGAGCCCGTGCGCTAGACCGAGCGGGAGCGCGGACAGGGCCACGTCTCGTTTAGCAAATTCCGAGTAGATCGCGCGCTTGATCGGAACGTCAGCGCTTCCTTTTTTGAAATTGCCACTGTGCACATCGGTCACGTACGGAACCGGTGGACGAACACTGAGTGTTGCACGGCGATGCGTTTCAGTGCCATTTCGACTGGCGGTGAATTTGATTTCGCCGGAGCCAAGCGCGTCGTTCACGTGAAACCGAAAGGTCACGCTTTGTTCGCGTCCTTCTGCGATCTTTAGTTTTTGCGTCGCCTGACCTTTGATCGACAATTGGGCCGAAGTCTCGGCGCGCAGATCGATTTCAGCATCCTTGCCCGAGCCTTCGACGTTGTTGGCAACGGTAACTCCGGCTTCAAATTCATCTCCGGGCGCGGCCAGAACGGGGACGCTCGGCGTGATCACGAACGGTCCGCGAATGAGTGCGTCGCGATCACTCGATCCGGTTGTATCGGTTGAAACGCCGACCGCCATTATTTTCAACGTCCCATCGAAGAAATCGGGAACGTTGTAAGTCACTTCGCGAGCGTTGCTATCGGCATCGAGAATGCCGGACCAGAATACGACCGGCTTTTCGGTGACGCGCTTGAATGGATTTAGTCTCTGCACTTCGCCGCCGTCACCACCGAAAGCCGAGAGCGAGCGGAGCAGCGAAAATTCAGGGATGATAAGATCGACAATCTGCGCGGTCTCGACGCCGAGCGCGCATTTGCGAAAGAAATAAGCGAGCGGATTCGGTGTTTTGTAATCAGTGACTTGTAGGATTCCCTGATCGACGGCGAAGATGACGATCTTCGAAGGATGATCGGTTTTGTAACCGATGCGCAAGGCGTCTCCGGGTTTGACCGTGGCCGCGCTTTGGATGTCGATCTTAAGGCGACGCTTTTCGACGTTCGCGGTGAACGGAACAACGCCGTAACTGAGCGGGCTTACGAAAATCTCCTTGGAATCAAGCGCGCGCACGAAAGCGACATTGACGTAACCGCTCCCTTCGAAGCCTTCGGGCAAGCGAATGTGCTGGATGCTGCTGGCGGTGTTCGTTTGAAACCAGGCATACGCATAAACTTTTTCGCGTTCGATTGTGATGAGGCCGCTTCCGGCGTACGGCGCAACAATGCTGACCGCGATATCGCCACCTGCGCTGTATTCTTTGCGGTCGAGTTTGATCTGGAGTTCGGCATTTTTCTCCAGCGAACGCGCAGTTTGCCCCTGACCGACGACGGAAAAGTGCAGCTTGCTCAAAGTGCGGTTTTGATCGTCTCGCAATTCGAGCACGTAATCACCCGGGTCGGTGGTGGGCAGCGCGTAATGCAAGCCGTTCGCGGCAACGGCGATCTTTTCCGATTTCGTAGGTCGCTCGCGCAGGACCGATTCGTAAACGTAGTTACCGTTCTCTTGTTTTTTGAGCACGGAAACGTATTCCTGCGCGATCACGTTGAGCGTAACATTCTCGACCGCGATCCGGTTGAGTTGCGGATCGACCGCGACCAGATCAACGGCGCGCGGCTTGTTCATGTCGATGTAATGAAGGTCGCCCTCGGCTTTGTAACCGATCACGTAAGGCAATGCTGAGACGAGCGCGTTGACGTAGCCGGTAACGCTGCGTCCGCCTTCGCCTTCGAAACCTTCAGCGATGAAGCGCATCGAGTAGGTCGAATCGGCGAATCGTTCGAGCTGCAAATCGAACTCGGCCTTTCCGTCGTTGTCGGTTTTCTTTTCGCCGAGATCGACCGTTTGCTCACTCCGGGTTTTCTTTTCGTCGATGAGCGGATCGAAGAAAGTGAAGTCGCGAAATTCGGGGAACGAAAACTCAGCGGGCGCAAGCTCGACTTTGCCGGTCACTTTGCGATCGGTCGCCGGCGTGCCGTAAAGGTTGGCCAGCGCGATCGAGGCCTTCATTTCGTTTGGACTGATCCAGCCGCGCGGCGCGCCTTTGGAAAGACGCGTTTCGATTTTCATTCGGTCGGGCAGGAACTCTTTGACGCTCGCAGTTGTCGATCCAAGCAGCGTCGCGCGCTTATTGTTTTTAACGAGATAGACGTTGATCGTGTAAACGCCGGTAGGCGATTCGTTCGCGGTTTGATAGCTCAGCTCGACAAAACCGCTTTCCGAGAGCGTGAGCTTTTTCGTTTGTACCTTCAGGTCGCGGGCATCGACGACTTCGGTTTCAATCGGCAGGCCTTTGAGATTGCCCTGCCAGTTGCGCTGTTTCACGACGAGGCCGATGTGAATTTCGTCGCCCGGCCGGTAAACGCCGCGTTCGGTGAAGACGAACGCGTCGAGACCTTCCGGTCCGATATTCTGCGCCCCGTCGGTTTCGAACCGCGAGAAATTCAGGACGCGATCTTCGCGGGCGAACGGCATGAACGCGATGTCGTCGCCGTCGCGGGCCACAAACGCGACCGGCGATTTCTCGCGCTCCGATTTTTCAACGGATGGGAAAGCGCAACGCCCGTCCGCGGCAGTTTTCGATGTTTGAATCGGGACGCCGTTCTTACCCAGAATTTCAACCGTCGCGCCGTTGATCGGCTTGCCGGTTTTGATCGACACCAGAAAAACATCGCTGCCACCGTCGGTGTTTTTCTTGGTCAGAATTCCGATGTCTGTCACGAGCAGGAACCGGCTGTCTTTGATCGACTGAATCGCTTTGTTCTTGGCTGGATCCCATCCGCGCGCGATCAAAAAGAAGAGTCCGCGCTCGCTCCCGCCGTCCAATGGCTTGCGCAATTGTTCGGAAAAATCGAAGGCCGAGTAGTTGGCCTTCCACTTATTTTCGAGCGCAATCGGTTGGTGTTGGACTGCGATCCGCGAAATGTTTTCTTTGTTGAACAAACTCGGGTCGTGAAATTCCGGGTCCTCGAATTTGCCTTCGGTTTGACTGACGAGGTGGTTGATCTGCGTGGTTGCGACGCGCGCGATTTCGTACTCAATCGCCGACAAACCACGCGAGCGAATCGACAATTTTCTTTCCCCGCTTAGCGCGAGCAATCCGCCCTGGCTCTGAATCTGTACTTCGCGTGGAAGCTCCGGCACCGCCACGACGGCGTTGTAATCTTCAGCGAGCGGATAATCGCCAAATGCGCGAACGCCTTTCGTTATCCGAATGTAAAGCTCGCCATCGGTTTCGACCCGCACCCGAAACGCATGTTGTCGATCTTGCGCTTTTTCCGACGGGATAGCTGTGAATTGGACGGGCTTGGCTTGCTCGAGCACATCGTCCGGCACGTCGGTCGCGCTCTGCCATTTCAAACTTTCATCCTTTGATTCTTCGCTCGTCTCCTCGGACTCGTCCGAATCGCTGCTCGTCTTCCTTTCAACGCTGGAGTCGCTCTCGTCGGCATCTCCTGTGTCGGACGTTTCTGATTCGTCTTTGGCTTCCGGCTTTCGTTTTGGCAAAAGCCAAACCTTGACCACCTTCGCCAAATCACGCGTGCTGATGTCCGCTGTCGTACTTAAAATCAGGACCTGTTCCGGTTCGCCGTTCTTGTTCCGGGCGATGTTTCCCTCGACCGAACTGATCTGAAACGCGGTCGCGAGCGATGGAATTTTTACTTTTTGCTCGATCGTGTCGTGAGTTTGCGCGCTGCCCTGTGTCGTCCGCACGCCTTTGCTCAACTCGAGCTTCATGAAATCTTCGTTTTCCGGAAGCGTGAC
>WNGD01003345.1_pt1 | contig 17967 bp, 14 predicted proteins | sample 5400671 | NCBI WGS metagenome assembly WNGD01 (sample SAMN13153369, study PRJNA577476) | soil metagenome | isolation source: 40 cm soil or saprolite under grassland replicate 2 | place: USA:California | collected 2016-06-15
AGCGCGGCGAAAATCCGCGAGTTCTCGCGGAGAAAATCGTCGCACGGTTTGATACTGACGATCTGTGCGACGCGCCGGCGGTTGCGGGTCCGGGCTTCATCAACTTCACACTGCGCCCCCGGGCGGTCGCTGAAAAAACAGTGGAGGTGCTGCGGGACGACCGGCTCGGCATTGCTGAGGCAAAATCGCCGCTACGCGTCGTGATCGATTTTGGTTCGCCCAACGTAGCCAAACCCATGCATGTCGGTCACATCCGCAGCACCGTGCTCGGCGATGCCCTTGCGCGCATCGCGCAATTTCTCGGGCACGAGGTGATCCGCGATAATCACATTGGCGACTGGGGCACGCAGTTCGGGATGGTCATTTATGGTTGGAAAAACCTGCTGGATCGGCGAGCGCTTCAGCGTAATCCGTTGACCGAGATTGTCCGCATTTACAAGGAAACAAACCAACGAGCAACCGGCGATCCGGAAGTTCGCGAAGCCTGCCGCCAGGAGTTGATAAAGCTCCAGGCCGGCGACAGGGAAAACCTCGATATCTGGAACGAATGCGTCGCCTTATCAATGCAGGATTTCGAGCTTGTTTATAAATTGCTCGACATCCATTACGACATTCAATGCGGCGAAAGTTTTTACCACGATCGCCTGCCCGGCGTGGTAGAACGCCTGCTCAAATCCGGTATTGCGGAGATTAGCGAAGGCGCGGTCGTCGTTTTCTTCCGCGATAATCCCGAACTGGCCGATAAACCTCTGATCATCCGAAAACGGGACGGCGGCTTCAATTACGCCACCACGGACGTCGCCACCGTCGATTATCGGATCAACGATTTGAAAGCGGATGCGATTTGGTACGTCGTGGGCGCGCCGCAGATTTTGCATTTCAAGCAAATTTTCAATATTGCGCGGCGCGAAGGTTACACGGCTGATCTCCGCCATATCACGTTTGGCAGCATTCTCGGCGAGGACCGGAAACTCATGAAGACGCGGTCGGGCGAGAACGTGCCGTTGCGTGATCTTCTCGAGGAAGCCTGCAAGCGCGCGCGCAAAATCATCGAGGAAAAAAATCCGCACCTGAGCGACGACGAAAAGACTGCCATTGCCCAGAAGATCGGGATCGGCGCGGTGAAATATGCTGATCTCTCGCAGTACAGGATGACCGATTACATCTTCTCGTGGGATAAGATGTTGTCCCTGCAGGGAAATACCGCGCCGTATTTGCAGAACGCGTATGTCCGCATCCGCTCGATCTTTCGCAAAGCAGGTGAATCCGTGCCAAAGATCGACAAGCTGGTTCTCGCAGATTCCGCCGAAATTAATCTCGGCAAACGCCTGTGTCAGTTCGCCGAGACCGTTCCGCAAGTGTTGAACGATTTTCGGCCAAATATCCTGGCAAATTATCTGTTCGGGGTGGCGAACAGCTTCCACACATTTTACGAGGCTTGCCCAGTGCTCAAATCAGAGCAACCGGCGCGCAGTTCGCGGCTGGCTTTGTGCGACCTGACCGCACGAGTCTTACAGTGCGGCCTCGAGCTTCTCGGGATCAAAGTGCCGGAGAAGATGTAAGACAACGCCGAACGCCCAACATCGAACGCTGAATCTCGAAATCAGACTCTGAATTTCGGTGTTGGACGTTGGACGTTGGGCGTTGGACGTTTGCTTCCTGCCGTGACAAAAACGCATCCGCGCATTCCAACCTGCACCTACCGGTTGCAATTCAATCGCTGGTTCACTTTTTCCCAAGCACGCGAGATCGTGCCCTATTTGAATGCACTGGAAGTTAGTGACGTTTACGCATCGCCCTATTTTCAAGCGAGCCCGGATAGCCTGCATGGTTACGACATCACTGATCATAACAAGTTGAACGCCGCAATCGGCTCGCGCGCGGATTATGATGCGTGAGCTCAAGGTATGCGCCCTATTTCGATATGGACTGGGAACCGCGGAAATTTGATCTGCGCGACAAAGTTCTTCTGCCAATCCTGAGCGACCAATACGGCCGCGTCCTTGAGCGCGGCGAGTTGCAGGTGCGTTTCGAAGAAGGAACGTTCTTTCTGCTCTATGGCGAGCGCAGACTCCCGATCGCGCCGGGAACGTATCGTTACATTCTTGAAATTGCTTTAAAAAATCTCGGCGGACACAAGGACGAAGATTTTTACCCGCAATTACAAAGCATTCTGACCGCGCTCGAATATTTGCCGAAACGCACCGAAGCTGATCCAAAGCGGATCGCAGAGCGCATTCGAGAAAAAGAAATCATCAAGCGACGCCTGGAGCGACTTTGTGCCGAAGCGCCGCAGGTGCAACAGGCGCTCGAAAAAGTGTTGGCGCAAATCAACGGAAAGCCGGGCGACGCACGCAGCTTCGACATCCTGGATGAATTGCTCAACGCGCAATCGTATCGGCTGGCGTCCTGGCGCGTCGCGGCCGAAGAAATCAATTACCGCCGTTTTTTTGACGTAAATGAGTTAGCGGCGATTCGGGTCGAATTGCCAAAGGTTTTCGATGCCGTTCACCGGCTTCTTCTGGATTTGGTGAGCACTGGCGCGGTGACAGGCCTGCGCATCGATCATCCGGATGGTCTTTACTTGCCCGGCGAGTATTTCGAAAAGCTCCAGCAGCGTTGCGCGAAAGCGCTTGGGATCGCGCTGCCTAAAGACGGGCGCGCCATTTACATGGTCGCAGAAAAAATCCTCACCGGCTCGGAAACATTGCGCAAAGACTGGCGCGTGCACGGAACCACTGGTTACGATTTTGCGAATCATGTGATGCAGTTGCTGGTCGATTCGTCGGCCGAGGCGGCGATCACGAAAACATTCCATCGTTTCATCGGTCACTCGGTTCCTTTTGGCCATCTGCTGTATGCGAAAAAACTGCAGGTGATGAAACTCGCGCTGGCGAATGACGTCGATGTTCTGGGCAACATGCTCGATCGGCTTTCCGAGCGGAGCCGCTGGTATCGCGATTTCACGCTCGAGGCGCTTTCGCGTGCCGTGCGCGAGACCATCGCCTGCTTCCCTGTTTATCGAACCTATCTCGCGCCGGGTCAGCCGGTGAGCGAAGAAGATCGTCAAATCGTCGAGCGCGCGATCAGCGCAGCAAAGCGCCGTAACCCGGCGATAGATGAATCAATCTTCAATTATCTGCGGGACGTGCTGCTCTTTCGTTTCCAACCAAATCTCGATGCCGGCGGACGCGCGGCGCACACGCATTTCGTCTTAAAGTTTCAACAAACTACGGGACCCGTGATGGCGAAGGGGCTGGAGGATACGGTGTTTTACATTTACAACCGGCTGACAGCGCTAAACGAAGTAGGCGGCGAGCCGCAACAGTTTGGACTCAGCATTGAGGCGTTTCACGAGCGCAATCTGGATCGGCAACGCAATTGGCCGGCCACCTTGCTCGCGACCTCAACGCACGACACAAAACGCAGTGAAGACGTGCGTGCGCGAATCGTGGCGATTTCGGAAATCCCCGAGCTTTGGCGACGTTCGTTGCAACGCTGGCACGTAGCGAATCGCGGTTGGAAACGAATGATCAACGACTTGGAAGCGCCGGACGCGAGCGAAGAATATTTGCTGTACCAGACTCTGCTAGGCACCTGGCCAATGCAGGCAAACGGCGAACCGGAACCCATGCCGTCGCCGGAGTATGTCGAGCGGATTCAGGCCTACATGGCCAAGGCGCTTCATGAAGCGAAGATCAACACGAGTTGGATACAGCCAAACCTACAATGGGATGCAGCAATGCGGGATTTCATCGCGAAGATTTTGGATCCATCGTCGCGAAATAAGTTTGTGCCAATTTTGCTGCCGGTTGCGCAGGAGATTGCGCGTCTCGGCGCCATCAATTCGCTCACGCAAACATTACTTAAACTGACGTCGCCGGGCGTGCCGGACATTTACCAGGGCAACGAGGTTTGGGATTACAGCCTTGTCGATCCAGATAACCGGCGCGCTGTCGATTACAATCGGCGCCGCGACATGCTCCAAGCATTGTCGACCGCGACCCCCAGAAAATTGCAGACTTGGCCCGATGGCCAGATCAAGTTGTTTCTGATCCAGCGTGTGCTGCGATTTCGTCGCGAGCACGCTGACCTTTTCCAGCGCGGCGAATATCTACCGCTCCGCGCGAGCGGAACCTTTTCGGAATGTTGCGTCAGTTTCGCGCGGCGCCTCGTGAACAAATGGATTGTTGTGATCGCGCCGCGATTCTCTTCGCGCGTCGGTTTTCCGCTGGTCGACGAGCGGTGGAAAGACACGATAATCGAATTACCCGAAACACTTTCGCTTGCACAGGCGCACGACCTGTTTACGTGCCGGCCTCTCCCTCTCCGAGATCGAAAAGTGAAGCTCGCGGACGCATTATCAATTCTCCCCTTTGCGGTGATCACGAGCTTGTAGCCGCTTCGCTGTGCGAAGCGCAGCGCTGGGTGAATGGTTCGCGGGAAAGGTGTCGCCCACAGGGCGACGCCTACAGGTTATGCACCGTGCATGCCGTGAAAAAGTTCAACCATCCATTGCGCGAAATTGCTCAGATTTGTCAGCAGATCCGCGCCGAAACTGGCAAAGGTGATCTGTGGCGACGCGAGAATCAGCATCGCGCTGAGCAACAACAGATTCATCAGATAGATCACGATGAGGGAGAAAAAAGTGCCTTGGTCGCTCAAATCGGTCTGGTTCTTTGGGATCATCCAGCACGTGAAGGTGAAATGGAACGCCCATGTCGCGCCGATGACGGCGTAAAGCAGGCGGCCGTATGGCTGCACATTTACGAATAGGCTGAACACTCCGTAAGTGCCGATGGCCAGAATGCTGTAGAGCGGAAAAAAATAAGGCGCCAGCGCGATCCAGAAGTTGGCCTTGCTCGTGACGACATGGCCGCCGTCACGGCCAACCCGAAACCGGCTCACGCGTCCGCCCATCAACCAAACCCAGAGTGCGTGGGTCAGTTCGTGTCCGAAGACATAAATTACGATTGGGCGCGGAAGACCGAAAAAAGCGATCAGCCAAAGGACTGCCCCTAATGAAAAGAACCAGAATTCTTCGCCTGCCCAGAGCCGTTGCGTCATAGTCGCGCGCGCGAACGCAGTGAAAAATGTCTGACTCAGAATCGCGCAGATCGGCAGCAAGAAAATCGCAAAAACAAATTTCACCCATCGGGTCGGCACCAGCAGCGGTTCCGAAGCAGCGATGACGCTTCTTGATGTCGCGCGCGCAACGCTTCGGACAACCTTCCGGCTGCGTTCGGACTTACGCTTTCCGCGATTGTTCTTTGATCTTTGCTTTAGTGCAGCCAAAGTTGACCGCAGATTAGGCGGATTTCAGCAGACAAAAGCAAGACCGAACCGCGGATGGCGCGGATGACTTAAACTCTGGCGAGCACAGGCCGCTGGCCTGTAGTTTCCGGCAGTTTGCCGTAAACCGAGAACATCGCGGTCAAGCCCTCCCCATGTAGGCGCCGGTGCGCGTATCAATCTTGATCGTCTCGCCTTCCTTGATGAAAAGCGGAACGTTGATTGTCTTTCCGGTTTCCAGCTTTGCGGGCTTGGTGACGTTGCTGGCGGTGTCGCCGCGGACGCCTTCCGGTGATTCAACCACCTTCAGACTCACCGAAGCGGGCAACTCAACCTGCACCGGTTTGCCTTCTGCGTAGAGAACCTGCACGGAAAGATTTTCCACGAAGTAATCTTTCGCGTCGCCGATCAGGTTTTCTTGTAACGTGATGGTGTCGTATGTCTCGGGGTCCATGAAATGGTATCCGTTGCGGTCCTTGTAACTGAATTCGAGCTGCTTTCGCTCGATCTCGACCAGCTCCACCTTATCGGTGGAACCAAAGCGGACATCGGCGCTCTTGCCGGTGTTGATGTAGCGGATGATCGCCTGGACGAACGCACGCAAATTCCCCGGCGTGCGGTGATGCACTTCGAGGACAATGGCCGGGTTGCCATTGTATTTGATGGCCATTCCTCTGCGAAGATCGTTGGCGGCAAGCATGGAAAGAAGTGATCGGCTAAAACGTTACAACGTTAAAACGTTAGCGCTGAAACGCTGAGAGGGGACGCGGAGTTTACGCGCGTCCGGCGTGAACGCAACCCTCTGGGTAGCGCACGCGTCTCGCGTGTTGGCGAGCGCGTCCTCGCGATCGCGGACTTTCGCTGAGAGTACTCCTTCGTCCGTCGAACGGATTCCCAAAAAGATTGTTTCGGCGTGACGCCGAAACCAGCACGCGAGACGCGTGCGCTACCCAAACGGCCGCAGCGTCGCCTATAGCAGCTTGAGCCGCGTCAGGTCCTGTGAATCGACAATGCCTACGGGCACGTTGTCGTCATCGACCACAACTAGGTCGTCGATACGATGGCGTTCAAGCAGATTAAGCACCTCGACGGCGAGTTTGTCCTTGTGCACCGTGACCGGATTCAACGTCATGAGATCTGCCACCAGTCGTTCGCCTATCCTTGAATCAGATTGAAAATGCCGAACGAAATCGCCGTGTGTGAAAATGCCCAGTAATTGCTGATCTTCGTCAGTCACAACCGCAGCGCCGGCGCGTACGCTAGTCATTGCTTTTAATACGTCACGGATCGGAGCAGCGGTAGAAACAATCGCCATCGCCTCGCGCGGCCGCATGATTTGATGCACGCGCATAAGCATGCTGCGCCCGATCATTCCGCCGGGATGAAACTTCACGAAATCTTCCTTCCTAAAGCCACGCGCCTCGAGCAACACCATTGCCAGCGCGTCGCCCAGCGCCAGCATCACCGTTGTGCTCGAAGTCGGTGCCAGGTTCAGCGGGCACGCTTCCTGTTCTATGTTTACGTCGAGACAGAGATGGGCGTTTTGTGCGAGGACTGATTTTGGATCGCCGCACATCGCGATGATCTTCACTTGGAACCGGGCAATAGCTGGCAAAATCCGAACAATTTCTTCCGTCTCACCGCTCGCGCTCAGGGCCAGCACCACATCGCCGTCTGCGATCATGCCGAGATCGCCGTGCAACGCGTTTGACGAGTCGAGCACCACCGCGGGCGAACCGGTGCTGGTGAGAGTGGCCGCGATCTTTGCGCCGATGTGCCCGGATTTTCCGACGCCCACAACAACGACTTTGCCGCGGGCATCCACCGTTTCCCTGACGAGCTCAACAGCGCGGGAGAAACTTTCGTCCAAGCGCTCCCGGAGTCGTTTGAGCTCAAAAATTTCTATATCCAGGACACGTCCGGCCTTTTCAAGGTAATCCATCGAAGTATATAATGTGGGCAGGGCGTAGTGATGGGCAAGAATTTGCACGTGTCGAACGAAAGGAAAAACATGAAAACAATCACTATTGCAATCGCGGCAGCGCTGATGACGACCGCTTCGGCGCAAGAATTCAGAGCGCCAATCGGTCCGCAAAAACCGGTGCGAGCGATGGAGACGCCGCCGCCTCTCTTAAAACGTCCCGAGGTCACCGGAGTTGTCCCGCGAGGATTTAGCGACGGCCGTAATCCGCTCCAGATGCTCAACCCATGGGCGCCGCCCCGCTACGGTACCTGGGTGGAGAGCACGTCGTTCGACCCGAATCACCCCGGAAAATGGAACGGGATTAAACTCTTCGAGATCGTCTTTTGATATTCGGAGATAGCTGTTTCGGCAGAGAGGCTTTCGATCCTCTCATGCACGCTTAGCAACTAAACGTGCTTTGGTCCGTGCTAGCCGCGATTTACCTTTGCTCGACCTGGGCAAAAAATTTTGCGAGTTGCGAACGTATCGCTTGAAACGAAAGCCGCTCCAGTGCGCGCTCCTGCGATCCGGCAACGATTGCAGCGCGTAAATCGGCGTTTTTCAACAGATCGAGCGCTATTGAAGCGATTTCGTTAATTGTGCGGCCTTCGCTGCAAGTTTTCGGAAACGCAATTCGTTCGATTGCGCCGTCGCCGCCCACGCACGGAATTCGGCAGAGAAGAGCGTCGCCCGCCACCTGGCCTGGCACATGACTTCGGTCAAGTTGGAGCACGATCTTATGCCGCGCTACATCGCGCAAATAGTCCGCGTAAGATTTCCATTTCTCGATCAGTCGAAGTTTTCCCTCGGGAAACTTTAGTTCATCGAGCAAGCGGCGGGCTTTGTATCCATCCAGATTAACGAGCGTGACCGGTTCACCTGCCGTTTCGCAAAGCTGGCGCGCGACCAACAGCGCCGCGAAATGATTGCGTGATGGCACGTCCCACTCCCGTGTGCCGACAAAAATTCCCGATTGCTCGGTTGCTGGCAGCGACAAGTTCCAGCGACGATCCTCGATGGGATACGGAGTCGGGATAAAGGCCACCGTTGCGGCGTCGTGTTTGCCGCGGGCGCACTTGTAGATTTCTGCAGCTTCCGGAGTGGTCGCGATGCATCCGTCGGCTTGTGCCAGAATTTTCATGAAACGCGATAATCTCGCGCGGTTGCATAACTGTTGCGCGATCTGGTGGAGTCCAGTCTCCTTCAACGAAACGGCGACCGTGCGACCTTGCTTCTTTAGATCGCTCAATGCCCGTTCTGAAGCGCGAAAATCGCTGCGCAAAAGCAGAAGGATCGGCGTGTGCTCCGCGACGGCGCGGCTTGGATTATAATGAAAAGCTCCAAGCGTACACGCAGCAAAGCCATGAAAATTGATCGGCGGATGCGCTCCTTCGCCTGGAGCAGGCAGCTTATGAAATTTCTGTTCCGGGTCGCGTCCCGCAGGGTTGAGAACAGTCAGCCGAAAATGCTCCGCGCTTTGCGGTGTCATCACTTATCGGATTAGCGGCTTGACCACTTATTCGTTGCCATCGCCCGGTGGCGGCGCAGCAGATCTGAGGAGCGTCTCATCCTCATCCTCTTGGTCGAGCGGTTTGACTGGGATTGCGCGCCGGATCTCGACTGGTTTCTTGTCCTGTGGCTGGACCGGGATCGCTTTCCTGATTTCCGGAGGCGTTTCTGCCGTTTGGGTACTTGAGCGGCTTCCACCTGCGACATTACTTGCAGTCTTGACTTCATTCCCGCCGGTCAAGGTCTCGGGCTTTTGAGTCTCGGCTATCTGCGGTGTAGGCTGCGGCGGTGGCTCGGGTTTCAGCTTTGGCTTGAGCGAATTGTACGGGTCGTTGTCAGCCAACAATGTTGGACTTTTTATTTCGATTGGCGCGACTGCGGTGAGGTCCACCGCGAGAGCAGCGCGGGGCAAGTCGCTGGAAGAAAACTCGCGACCGAGACGAGCGCGCGGTTCACCATGCACATCGCACGACTCAGTAGGCGCTTGTGACGCTGTGGCAATTTCCGTGTAAGTGGTGCGCCGCTGAACCGTATCGCCGTTGGCGGTTTTTACATTATCATAACAGTTGTCCGTCGCGAGCAAGCCGGATCTCGAACAAATCTCAATCTGCTTCAGATTTGCCGGCTGTTTAATTTCTCGCGGTGGATAACTCTTGGCGGCTGCGTTCATGATATCGACCCAAATCGGCAGAGCGAGCTCGCGCCCGAACGCGCCGCGGTAAATCTTCTGCGGCTTGTCGAAGCCTGCCCAGACAGCGCACGTGAAATTGGAATCATATCCGGCAAACAACGCATCAGTGAAATCGTAAGAGGTGCCGGTTTTACCCGCTGCGGGCATTTTCTTGAGAGCAAATTGTGTAAAAGCAGCTCTGCCTGTTCCCGATTGAAGCGCGTCTGCAAGGCAGGAATGCACTTCGTAGGCGGTCTCAGGCTTGATGACTAATTTCCGGATGCTCTCCTGCTTTCCATCCCAAACCAGCGTTCCGTCCTTTTCTTCAATGCGCTGCAAAATGTGCGGTGAATTTGGCCGCCAGCCGCTATTTGGAAATATCGTGTATGCGAGCGCGAGCTCGGCAAGGGTCACTTCGCTGCTTCCCAGAAATGTAGCCGGATACGGGCGCAGCGGAGAATGAATGCCCGCTGCGGAGCAGAGCTGTAATACCGAATCGACGCCTGCATTCATTCCCATGCGCACGGTTGCGCCGTTTTTCGATTTGGCCAGCGCCTGCCTCGCCGTCATGGCGCCTTCGTAACGGTTCTCAGCGCTTTCTGGGCCCCATTCACCAAGAATTCCCGTTGTGCCGCCGATCATGACTGCGCGATTATCCAGAGGCGAATCTTCCACCAGCGATCCGGGATACATCCCTTTCTCGAAAGCTGCCGCATAAACAAACGGCAGCATCGCGGTACCAGCGGGTCGGCGAGCTTGCACCGCACGGTTGTACTGGTTGTGCTCGAAATCGCGTCCGCCCACCAGCACCAGAATGTCACCGGTTGCGTTGTCGAGGCCAATGATCGCGCCCTGCAGATACTCGGGCGCGGGCTGATCAGACATTGTACCGTTTGCCTTGGCCTTGCGAAACAAGGCCGCATAAGCGGGGTAAGTCTGGTGATTATACTCGGGAGGCTGCTCGACCGCTTCGAGATGAGCCCGGAGAGAATCCTCCGCTACCTTCTGGAGATCGACATCGATGGTCGTGTGAATGCGAAAGCCTTCGTTCATCGCGCGGTCCCATCCTACGGCAGCGATGACCTGCTGGCGGATATAGTCGACTGCGTAGGTTTGTCCCTGCGCGTTTTGCCGGCTCCCGATGACGATCTGTTCCGCTCGCGCCGCGGCGCATCGTTCGCGGCTGATAAAGCCGAGGTCGCGCATCCGATCGAGCGCAAAGTCGCACACCTCGCGCGAATTGGTGCGATCAGTCCATGGCGACAATCTGTTTGGGCTCTTGATCAGACCGGCGAGCGTCGCGCATTCCGCCAACGACATTTCACGCGCGGACTTGCCAAAATACCCTCGCGCCGCTGCTTCCGCCCCGTACAGCCCGCCGCCGAAATAGATCCGGTTCAGATATAGCTCCATTATTTTTTGTTTCCCGAACTGCTCTTCAATTCGTCGGGCTAGAAAAATCTCGAGTAGTTTGCGGCGGAAGGTTCTTTCCTTGAGCGCGAAACTGTTGCGCGCCAGTTGTTGCGTGATTGTGCTTCCGCCCTGACGCACGTGGCCAGCCGTCAGATTTTTCAACGCCGCGCGGACGATCCCGACCAAATCATAGCCGTGATGCTGATAAAACTTTGCGTCCTCAACGGCAACGACTGCGTTGATAAGATCGGGAGGCAACTGCTCGTACGGCACCGTCTGGCGGTTTTCCACGTAGATTTGGCCGAAGATCTTGCCGTTCCGATCCAAAATTACGCTGGCTGATTCCATTTGTTCGAGCTTGTTTAGATCGAACATTCTCGCCTGCGCTTTGAGGTCGGCGACGAGACTGGAAATGAACACAGTCAAAGCAACGACCAGCACCGCAACGATGACTACGGGAACATAAAACCACGGCCTCAAATACCAGGGCGGCCGAAAGCGATAGCCCGGCGGGGGCCTCAGATATGTGTCAGTCGGTCTCAAGATTTACGAAGGACTAGATCGCCCAACGTACGCGCCAAATGCTCAACGCTCAATGCCCAATGCGGGTTGGTGCCCGGCGCTTACTTTGGGTACCAAAGCTCACCGTAGGGCAATGCTTCATGAATTAGGTTAACGCTGCGGCCACCGCTGGCTGAACAGGCATTTGAAGAGCTGCGGGATTGGTTTCGCTCGTTTGATGTTTTGCGGCGTTGCCGCGAGCACTTTATGCTTGACGCGATTGAACTGATTCGTTAGGTGTTGAAGCTTGGGCATGATAGAAGGGTTTGTCTTACTTCCTTCGCTCAGTCGGCCCAGTTTTGTTATTTACAGCTGGTTTGCGCTCGCGTTGCCCGCCATGAAACGAATCGCCGGTGGCGTGGCTCGATCGGGTATTCTGTTCCCCGTCACCACGATGGATGAGCATCATGGCGGTCTCTGCGATAGTGACTGCAAGTTGCTAGAAGCGATCGATGCCTCTACTGCCTACGCCGATTCGGACGGCATCCGTTTTAGGGTTATGGCGCGATCAATCTTCGTGGGCGTGCTCCCAAACACTTGCCTGGACGGGCAGAACCGTTGGGGCACTTGCCCGAGGATGCTAGGAACTTGGAGGTTGGCAAATCGTGGGTGAGTTATCCATAATTTTTCCAGGCTTTAACGAAGAAGCCAACATCAGGCGTACAGTAGAAACAATAAGAGGGGTGCTCCCAAAAATAGCCACGAGATGGGAGATCATTGTTGTGGACGACGGCAGCAGCGATCCCACCGCTCTGATCTGCGACGACTTGAAAGCTCAATACCCGGAAGTTGAGGTGATTCGCCAGGAGCAGAACAGGGGATACGGCGCAGCGCTTAAGAGCGGGATAATGTCAGCCAAATATGACCTTATCTTCTTCTCAGACTCTGACGGGCAGTTTGATTTTTGGGACCTGGAGCAACTAATTTGTTGGTCAGAGGATTATGACACCGTTGCGGGTTACCGCGCTAAGCGACACGATCCGCTCTACCGCCATGTCAATGCACTGGGATGGAACGTAATTGTGCGACTAGTGCTGGGCATCAAAATTCGAGATGCCGGACATATCACTCCGGTTACAAAAATGAACTCGACCCGACCTAGGCCAATGCCAACCTGGTCTTCGTTTAATGTAGGGCCAATAACGTGCCTTCATCGCCCAATACCGTAATAATTTGAAAAACCTGCTTTCTCCCGAATCCATGCGCGACAGAGGCTTGCATGCCGATCCCGGAGAAGGGCGGCCACGGGTCATGCTGATAGGACTCGATTGCGCGGCACCTGAGTTGGTATTTGATCGCTGGCTTAATGATTTGCCAAACTTAAAATGCCTTTGCCAAAACGGCGTGCACGGACTGCTCCGCTCGTGCGATCCGCCTATCACAGTCCCAGCATGGTCAGTGATGATGTCGTCTAAGAGTCCCGGCAGGCTTGGAGTCTATGGATTTCGGAACCGGGCTGATCATTCGTACGACCGATACTTGATCGCAAATTCGCTTGCGATCAAAGAGGACCGAGTGTGGGATATCCTCTCGCGAAGTGGGAAGCGTTCGATTGTCATCGGCGTGCCAGGAACGTATCCACCCCAACCACTCAATGGCTTGTTGATCGGCGACTTTTTGACCCCCGACATCAGCTGCAATTACACACATCCGGCCGAGCTCAAAGATGAAATTGCCCGCGTGGTTGGAGAGTATGTTCTGGATGTGCGGGATTTTCGCTCCGGCAACAAGGCCAAGATCCTGGCTGACATTTATGAGATGACCCGAAAGCGTTTTCAAGTCGCCCGCCATCTTCTTGCAAAGGAAGATTGGGATTTTTTTATGATGGTAGAAATGGGTGTGGATCGAATTCACCATGCATTTTGGGATGACATGGATCCAGCGCATCGCTTCTATCAGCCCGGCAATCAATTCGAGAATGCAATTCACGACTACTACCAGGAAGTGGACGATGAAATTGGAAAGTTGCTTGCTTTCGCCGATGAGACGACGGCTGTGCTGGTAGTGTCCGATCACGGCGCCAAGCGCATGGACGGCGGCATCTGCGTTAACGAATGGTTGATCGCAAACGGCTACCTTTCGTTAACCGAAAAGCCTGCCAGCCCTGTGCCGCTCTCGAAAGCCAAGGTTGATTGGTCGCGAACAAAAGCATGGGGGGATGGTGGCTATTACGCGCGTGTCTTTCTTAATGTCGCAGGCCGTGAGCCAAGCGGAACCGTCGCACCAGAAGATTATGAAAAAGTGCGAGAAGAATTAGCAGCGGGGCTGAAAGCCATCCCGGGTGAAAACGGACAGAAAATCGGGACTCAAGTTTTTCGGCCGGAGGAATTGTATAAAGAAGTGCGCGGCGTGGCGCCGGATCTGATTGTTTATTTTGGCGATCTTTATTGGCGATCTGTCGGCACTATTGGCGACGGAAACATACACACATTCAAGAACGACACCGGTCCCGATGGCGCTAATCATGCGGAGAATGGAATCTTCCTTTTCCAGCCGGCGGGAGATGGGATTCCGGGCGGGCGCCAAATCAAGGGACTGCGGATCACCGACATTGCGCCGACAATTTTGCAACTATTTGGCTTACCAGTTCCGCAAGGCATGGAGGGCACAGCGCTGACCTGGTCCTTTGCGGTTTCCCCTAGCGGCCAAAATTTATCAGCGACCATCAGCGACCAATAGTGATTTGATTGCTCCTTTTAAACAATTTTGATGGAAACTATGAAGACTAGGAATGGTTGATTACTGGGGAGATCACCCTTGAACCCGAACCATCACCGCGAAGTGAAAAAACTCCCCAAGGTAGTGATCATAGGTTTGGACGCAGCCACGTGGACGCTGATCCATCCCTGGATTGCCGAAGGCGGCATGCGGAACCTGGCAAAGTTGATGAATGCCGGTGTGTCCGGCAAACTCGAATCAGTTCTTCCGCCGATTACTCCACCGGCATGGACTTCATTCATGACCGGAAAGAATCCGGCCAAACACGGGATTTTTCACTTCGTTGAAGCCGGCGCGGACAGCTACGAGATGGATTATGCCAACGGCGGTTCGCGCCGCTCGCCCACGGTTTGGAAGCTACTCAATGCCGCCGGATTTTCCGTGGGTACGATGAACATTCCGTTCACCTATCCGCCCGAGCCGTTGGATGGTTTCCAGATTTCCGGGTTGGATACGCCATCGGAAAGTAGCCCGTTCATCCATCCCCCTTCGCTACGGCAGGAGCTCGAAGATCACATGGTCAAAATAAGCCATGATATCCGCTACCTTGGGTTCATGTCCACGCACGAGCGACGGGATCAAGTGCTCGCCGAAATGGAAAAAATCGACCAGCAGTGGGCCGCGGCCGCGCTTTACCTTCTGGAAAACCATCCGCAAGACGTGATGATGTTCGTCTTCATGTCGATCGACACTGTCCAGCACTACTTCTGGCAGTACATGGACCGCAACCATTTCCTTTACGACCCGAAGGCCGAACCTCGTTACGGAAATGCAGTGCGTCAGGTGTATGAACGGCTCGATGCCGCGGCTGGCCGAATAATCGAAAAGCTCTCGGCTGATACGACCGTGTGGGTCGTCTCCGATCACGGTGGCGGCCCGGTATCGGACCGCAAAATATTTCTAAACCGTTACCTGGCCCAACTCGGCCTGCTACGTTACCGCGACGAAGCAAGCTCGGGCGTGCGCCGCGTCGCCAAGAAGATTTTCCGGAGGGGATTTTCCCTTCTGCGCAGCTCGCTCTCGTCGCGCCAGAAGAGCTACATTGCTCGGATCTTTCCGACCCTCAGAAAGAAAGCGGAACTGGCCTACACATCGTTTGCGTCGATAGACTGGAGTCGCACGAAAGCATACTGTAGTGAAGTGCTCGCGGCACCGCCGAGCATTTTGATCAACCTCAAAGGGGTAAAACCTGCGGGCATCGTCGAGCCGGCGGATTACGCTGCACTGATTGACTTCATCATCGAAAAATTGGGTGAACTCCGAGATCCGCGTACCGGCGAGCGGGTGATAGTACGCGTGTATCGGCGCGACGAGCTTTTCCATGGCCCGTTTTCTCGAGAAGGTGCCGACCTCGTCCTCGACTGGTGGAGCGAAAACAGCCAGTTCTCTACCGGGCCTAGTTTTCCCGAGGACACTGACAAACCACCCCTAATCATTTGTGAGCATCGTCCCTCTGAAACCTCCGAATGGGGTGGTACGCATCGGCTCCACGGAATCGTAATCGCCCGTGGGCCGGTTTTAAGAAATGGGGTGGAGATCGAGAATGCAAAGCTAATCGATCTTGCTCCAACGCTTCTTTACTTGCTCGGTCTGCCTGTGCCAGAAGACATGGACGGCAAAGTCCTAACGAGCGCTTTCCGCTCGGATTTTCTTGCCGCGCATCCAGTCCGAGCTGGCAAAGCTTCTGGCATCTCCGGGACAGACCACCCAAGCGGCTACACGGAGGAGGAGTCAGCCAAAGTTGAGGAGCGCCTTCAGGCCCTCGGCTATCTTGAATAGCGAACATCGGCCCCATTAGTCTTGTAAAATGCAGAACCCATTACCCGCCGAGCTGAGGAAGGAAACGAAAAACTATTCCGTCGCCATGGTAGCCGCTTGTCCATTTCCCGCCAACCACGGCTCGGCGGCAAGTGTCCGAGAGATGTCCGATACCCTTTCCCAGATGGGACACGCCGTGCACATTGTGACCTACCAGACGGGCCAGAAAGATATCGTCGTTCGCTATGCAAAGGTTCATAGGACCGGACCGTTTCGACCCGAGACCAACGCCAAGGTCGGGCCCTCACCGGAGAAATTTCTGGAAGATTTAGCCCTTTTGCGGTTGCTCTGTCGCGTGATTCAGCGCGAACGCATCGATATTATTCACGCGCACAATTATGAAGGCGCGCTGATTGGCGTGATGGCAAAATGGATCACCGGCCGGCCGCTGCTTTACAATGCCGTCAACCTGATGTCTGACGAGTTGGCCGGTTACCGTTTCATTCGTCCGGCCTGGCTGGCCCGCGCAATCGCGCGCGGACTGGATTGGCTTGTTCCAATTTTTCCGGATCACATCACGGCCGTCTCTCCCGAGCTGAAGCAGTGGTTGGTAGAGCACGGAACCCCCGAACGAAAAGTGGACATGGTCCCGGCGGGTATCGTGCCAGAAATGTTCGACAATGCAGATCCGGAAAAGATCCGTCGCTGTCATCGAATTAATGGGCGCGCGATCGTGATGTACACTGGGGTGTTGAACGCGTTTCAGAGAATTGACTACCTGCTTCGCGGCTTCGCGGTGGTTTCAAAGCAACGGCCCGACGCTCTGTTGGTGATGGTAAGTCCACTGATCTCCGAATCCCATCAAAGAGAACACAAAAAGCTAGCCGATCGGCTCGGTATCTCTGATGCCATCATGTGGATCGCGCCCCATTCGCTCGAAGATTTGCCGAGTTATCTCGCGCTTGCCAGCGTGACAGTGATTTCGCGCCCGGAATGCCCGGGCCATCCTGTTAAGCTCTTAAACTACATGCTGGCGGGCAAGCCCATCGTCTGCTTTGAAGGCGCGGCCAAAGGCTTGCGCCACTTGCACGATGCATTCATTGTGCCCAATCATGATTGCGAAGCGCTCGGCAAGGGGATCATCACATTGCTGAAGGATCGCGAGCTGGCGGCGAACCTGGGAGCAAACGCGCGCATGACTGTCCTTGCCAATTTTGACTGGCGAAGAATATGCCGGAGGATCGAGCACATTTACGACAGACTTCTTGGCAACCCGGAGTCCGGCGATATCCAAAGTGAACACCATGCGTTTGCGCGGCTGCGACCCTGATGCTTTTCATCCCATGGCTTCGCCAATAGCACACAGTTTCGCCGGGTTTTGGACATTCATGCTTCTAACCGCGCGTTTGAAGGTACGCCTGGCCACAGCCTGCCGCCAATATCTACCGCAGCTGGTCTTGCTGGTATTGCTTGCGAACCTGGCTGACGTCGATTTTCTCTTCGGCCTTGGGATCGACGCAAACGCGAACGCCTTTCACCGCGGCTTCACCCACAGCCTCGCAGCAGCCGTCTTTGTTGCGCTCGCTGTCAGTTGCGTGTGGCGAATAGCTGGCAGTTTTTGGCGAAGCGCGACTCTTTATTTTTTGGCATACGGCTCACATCTTCTCATTGACCTGTGCACCGGCAAGAAGCTCGGATGGAATTTCACCGGCTATGGCGTTCCCCTATTCTGGCCGTGGGCGAAGAGATTCCGTTCGCCATTGGTATTGATTGTGGGGGTTAGGCATAAAGACCTCCCCACGCTATTCAGCATGGAAAATGTCCAGTTGTGCCTTTATGAACTAATAACCTTTGGCGCGGTCACAACGGCTCTACTGGCATTATGGGTACGACATCAAAAAAGTCGTGCCATATCCCACGACCGGGAAACAGCGTCGCGCGCTGTCTGCAACTCGAATCCGATCCAATGAAAGATTCCCTCCAAGTATCCACCAGGCGCCAAGAAATCCCTCCTGCTCCGCGAAAACGTTCCCACTGGATAGTCTTCCTAGTCGTCTGCTTTCTTTTGGGACTACTCGTCTTT
>WNGD01006461.1_pt1 | contig 17967 bp, 19 predicted proteins | sample 5400671 | NCBI WGS metagenome assembly WNGD01 (sample SAMN13153369, study PRJNA577476) | soil metagenome | isolation source: 40 cm soil or saprolite under grassland replicate 2 | place: USA:California | collected 2016-06-15
CTGTGCGGCATCTCGGTGCTCGCGGCGGTCGTGATCTACGCGATCAGCGAGTTCATGCACCGACGTGAGGCGCCGACGCCGACTCCCACGCCGGCGTGACGCCGGAAGAGGTCGTGCGGCAAGCGGACGAGGCGGGCCTCCGCCTCGTCCGCTTCCTCTGGTCCGGCAACGACGGAACGATCCGCGCGAAGGCGTCGTCGACCCACGGGCTGGCGGGCCGGATCGAGGCCGGGATCGGCCTGACCGTGGCGATGCAGGCGATGAACGGCCTCGACCAGCTCCAGCCGGTCGAGGGGATGGGCCCAGTCGGGGAGGTCCGGCTCGTGCCGGATCCGGAGACCTTCCGCGTCATCCCGTACGCGCCGCGTACGGGGGCGATGCTCGCCGACCACGTGCTCCTCTCAGGCGGGCCCGCTCCGGTCTGCCAGCGCTCGTTCCTCAAGCGCCAGATCGAGCGGCTCGGCGGGCTCGACGGCGTCCTCGAGGTCGCGTTCGAGAACGAGTTCACGCTCGCCGTCCCGGCCGACGGCGGTTACCGGCCGGTGGACGAGAGCCTTTGCTTCTCGACGATCGGAATGACGGCGTCGCAGTTCTACGTCGACGCGCTCGTGGACGCGCTCGAGACACAGGGGATCGCGCTCGAGCAGTACTACGCCGAGCTCGGGCACGGCCAACAGGAGATCTCGACGGCGCACGCGCCCGCGCTGCGCGCCGCGGACGAGCAGATCCTCGTCCGCGAGACGATCCGCGGCGTCGCCGTCCAGCAGGGTCTCGTCGCCTCGCTCGCGCCCAAGCCCTGGCCCGAGGCGGCGGGGAACGGCTGCCACATCCACTTCTCGCTCTGGACGCGCGACGGCAAGCGCAACCGGTTCCACGACCCCGCTGCGCCGGACTTCCTCTCGGCCGAGGCGCGGGCGTTCATCGCCGGGGCGCTCGAGCATCTGCCCGGGCTCTGCGGTCTGACCGCGCCGAGCTTCAACTCGTATCACCGCATCGTGCCGCAGTACTGGGCGGGCGCCTTCACATGCTGGGGCCACGACAACCGCGAGGCGCCGGTGCGCGTCGCATCGACCTTCCGGGGCATGGAGGAGTCGTCGACGAACGTGGAGCTGAAGGCGGCCGACGCGAGCTCGAACCCCTACCTGGCCGTCGGCGCCCTGATCGTCGCCGGGCTCGACGGCCTCGAACGCGGGCTCGAGCCGCCCGAGCCGGTGGAGGTCGACCCGGCGACGATCCCCGAGGACGAACGCACGAGCCGCGGCATCCTCCGCCTGCCCGCCACCCAGCAGCAGGCGCTCGACGCCCTCGAGGCTGACTCCGTCCTCGTCGCGGCCCTCGGCCCGACGCTTGCGCAGTCCTACCTCGCCGTCCGCCGCTCCGAGTGGGCGGCCTACTCCGCCGGAGACGACGCATTCGAGCAGCAGGGCCACTTCTCCAAGTATTAACGGAGGTCGGTCTCGTCGACCACCACGCGCACGGGATCCTGCGCGGCCGGCCGACGCTGGACCGGTTCCGCGGGCTCTTCTCGGAGAGCGGCGACCCGCGTCAGTGGCCGCACGTCGCCACGGGCGTCACCTACCGGCGGGCGATCCGCGAGCTCGCCGCCTTCCTCGGCTGCGCGCCCACCGAGCAGGCCGTCTACGAGCTCCGGCTCGAGTCCGACCCGGTCGACTACGCCTCGCGCCTCTTGCGCGCGACCGGGACGGACGTGCTGCTCGTCGATGACGGCTTCCCACCGCGCGGGGAAGGTACGAGCTGGGACGAGCTCGGGGAGCTGGCCGGTTGCGAGGCGCGGCCCGTGATGCGGATCGAGCGCGTCGCCGAGGAGGCACCCGACGAGCCGATCGACGCCGTCCGCGGCGAGGTTGCGACGGCCCGTGCGCGCGGCTTCGCGGGACTGAAGACGATCGCCGCCTACCGCGGCGGCCTCGACCTCGACGCCCTCCCGGCGCCCGCACGCACCGACCGGCTCGAGGGCACGCCGGTGCGCGACGTGCTGCTCGCGGCGCTCGAGGCGAACGAGGCGACCGGCGACCCCCTGCCGGTCCAGGTGCACGCGGGCTTCGGTGACGAGGACTTGTTCCTGCCGCGCGTGAACCCCGGCTACCTGAAGCCGCTCGTCGAGCGTTTCCGCGAGACGCCGTTCGTCCTTCTGCACTGCTACCCGTTCGTCCGCGAGGCCGGCTGGCTCGCGCACGTGTACGGGAACGTCTGGTTCGACCTCTCGCTGACGATCCCGCACGTGGCCCGCCCCGCAGAGATGGTCCGCCAGGCGCTCGAGCTGGCGCCCGTCTCGAAGCTCCTCTACGCCTCGGACGCGGCGCGGACGCCCGAGCTCTACTACCTCGCCGCGAAATGGTGGCGCGAGGCGCTCTCGGACGCACTCGTCGAGGCGCTGCCGCTGGACGAGGCCGAGGAGGCCGGCCGCATGATCCTGCGCGGCAACGCGCAGAAGCTCTACGGACTCGCCGCGTAGCTGCCGATACAGAAACCGGTTTGGCCGTTCGCTCCCGCACGCCCGGAATCGTCCTGCGCTTCGCCGTCTACGCCGGCGTGGCGCTCGTGCTCGCGGCCGGGGCCGGGGTCTTGCTCGCACGCGCCGACGCGACCTCGCGCGCCCGCTCCGACGTGAAGGCGGACGCTGGGTTCCTGGCCGATCGCCTCGCCCGCGACGATCTGTCCCGCACCGCCTTCCTCTGGCCGCGGCGCGGCGACGCGGCAGACACGACTTCGCTACTCGACGCGGCGCTCGACCCCAAGGACGCCGCGCCGGACGCCCTCCGCTTGACGCTCGTCTCGCCCGACGGCGTCGTCACCTACTCGAGCGACCACAGCCTCCTCGGCCGCCGGTTGGGCCGCGTCCCGACCGGGACGCGGACGGCACGGGTCGGCGACAGGAAGGTGCTGGAGTCGTACGTCCCTGTCTACTGGGTGATGGACCCGGTCCGGCCGCGCGGCTACCTCGGCCTCGCGCGCGACTACGGTCCGGTCGCGGCGCAGATCCGGCGGACCTTCGCCCTGCAGGCCGGCTCGATCGCGCTCGCGCTCCTGATCCTCTACCTCGCGCTGCTGCCGATCATGCACCGGCTGACGGCGCGACTCCAGCGTACGCTCGCCGAGCGCCAGCGCCTGGCCTCGATCGTCGAGTTTTCGAACGAAGCGATCGTCGGGCGCGACCGCGACGGGGTGATCACGAGCTGGAACGCAGCGGCCGAGCACGTCTACGGCTGGAGCGCGGAGGCGACGCTCGGCCAGCCCCTCGACTTCGTGCTTCCGGACGCCAGCGACGAGCGGCCGGAGCGTGCGTCCGAGCTCGCCGTGATGCTGGCGATCTCCGACACCGGGCGCGACTGGCACGCCGAGCGGATGGGGCTCGGCCTCGCCGCAGTGTTCGGCCTGGTGGAGCAGAGCGGCGGCACGATCGGAGTCGAGAGCAACCCGACCGAAGGCACGACGGTTCGCGTCTACCTGCCGCGCACGGAGCAGGCCGCCGTCGAGCGCGTGGCCTAGGAGCGCGGGTCTATATTCGCGCGTGTCGACCGGCACTGCAGACGGCTGCACCGGCGAAGCCGGCACAGCCTCCTAGGCGCCGGCAAGCGGCGCCTTAGGAGACCGTCACGCCTCCTCGCCGAGCGTCGCGATCAACGCGTCGGCGATCACCTTCAGCGGCCGCCCCGACGCCTGGCTCGCCTTCCGCAGCCGCGCGAACGCGTCCTGCTCCGACAGCCCCTCCTTTGCCATCAGCAGCCCCTTGGCCCGCTCGATCGCCTTCCGTGCCGCCAGCGCTTCGGCCAGCGACTCCGCCTCCTCCCGCAGCTCGGCGAGCTCCCCGTGGCGGGCACGTGCCGTCTCGATCGCAGGCAGCAGGTCCTGCTCCCGGAAGGGCTTGACCAGGTAGCCGAACACGCCCGCCTCGACCGCGCGGGAGACGAGCTCGTCCTGCCCGTACGCGGTCAACATCACGATCGGGATCGGGCGCTCGTCGAGAATCCGCCGGGCCGCCTCGATCCCGTCGAGCCGCGGCATCTTCACGTCGAGGACGGCGAGGTCGGGTTGCTCCGACCGCGCCAGCTCCACGGCCTCGACCCCGTCTCTCGCCTCCGCGCACACCTCGTAGCCCGCGCGTTCCAGCAGCTCCCGCAGATCGAGCCTGATGATCGTCTCGTCCTCTGCGACGAGAATCCTCATCCGTCGATCCAGAACACGCGGTAGTCGATCCCGGCCTTCGTCGGGTGCGGGTAGTCGCTCCGGCCCGCCGGCTCGAGGCCGAACGAACGCAGGAGGTCCTCGGTCGGCCGGGCCCCACGCTCCTCGTTGTAGACGCCGACGATCAGGCGCTCGGCGAACGACAGCAGCCGCTCGACGAGCTCGAGCCGCCGGTGCCGCGGCACGTAGTCGAGATTCGCCCGGACGTAGGTGAACCTGCGCGGAGCCTGCCAGTCGAGCGTGTTGCCGACGAAGATCCGGTCGGCCCACCGGGGTAGCCGACGGCGCGCGAGCTCGGCGAGCTCGGGAGCGATCTCGAGGCCGTACGGCTCGATCCGGTGCGGCGACCAGGCGGCGACGGACTCCATCAGCAGGCCGTTAGCACAGCCGACGTCGAGGAAGCTGCCGTCGCGGTCGATCGCGTCCACGACGGGGCGCCTCGCCCGCTCCCAGTCGGCCGCGGAGCCGGTCCTGCCGGACTGGCCCTGCGGTGTCTCGGCGGCGAGGTACGCGGGGACGACGAGCGCGGCGATCGCGCTGTGCCAGCCCTGCTCGTCGATCTCGCCCGCCTCGAGCGCCGCGTCGATCGCGGCCAACTCGCGCCAGGAGTTGTCCTTCAGCGGCGCGTAGGGATCGGTCACAGCGACAGCACCACCTCTCGCGGCTCGGGCCAATACAGGAGCGACGCGGCCTCGTGCGCCGCACACCAGCGGTAGGCGTCGTGCTCGTCGTTCAGGGTGGGCTCCCAGCCCGGCGGTGCCTCGACGGTGAAGCAGTCGACGACGACCTCTGCGACGTCGGAATCGAAGCGCGACCGCACGGCCTCCGACTCCTCGCTGAGCGGGTAGACGTAGCGCCGCTCGAGGTCGACGAGCTCGGCCGCGAGCCCGGTCTCCTCGAGCAGCTCGCGCGCGGCAGCCTCCGGAGACGACTCGCCCGCCTCGACCGCGCCGGCGACGACGTGCCAGTACGCGTCGAACCGGGGCGCCCGGTGGAGGATGAGGAACTCCGAGCCTCTGCGCACGACGATCATGACCTCCTGCGGGAGCCTCACCGTACCCCCTCGGCGGCGCGCGAAAATCGGCGCGAAATCGGCACAGACACGGCACACGTTCGACGATAGCCTGACGGCTGGTGGGGCGGGGTAAGGGGCTCCTGGCACACGCGTGTACATCTAAACGCTGCGCTCACGCGGGGAACACGACCTCGGCTCGCGTGCCCCCGTCCTGGCGCAGCTCGAAGCTGCCCTGCAGCTCGTCGCGGACGAGCGCGCGCACGATCGAGAGTCCCGTGCCGGACTCGCCTTCGCCGGGGCCACCGCCCGAATCGGCGATCGCGAGCACGACGTCGCTTCCGTTCGGGGTTCGCCGGGCGAGCTCGATCCGCACGCTGTCGCCGCCGTGCTCGAGTGCGTTCTGGAGCAGCTCGCTGAAGACGAGCGCGAGCGCCGTCGCCCGACTCCCCGCGAGCGAGACCGGCTCGAACCTCGCCTCGACCTTCTTGCCTCCGGCGAGCCCCTGGACGAGCATCGCGCGAAGCCGGTCGAGGAGCTCCGCGAGCTCGACATTCTCCTCGCGCTGCTCGGTCAGCACCTCGTGCACGGCCGCGATCGCGAGGATCCGGTTGACCGAGTCGTCGAGCGCCTTGCGCGCGTCGACGCCGTCCGCCCGGGCCTGGAGACGGAGGAGGGAGGCGACCGTCTGGAGGTTGTTCTTGACCCGGTGGTGGATCTCCTGTGCGAGGACGCCACGCATGACGGCCCGACCGTGCTCGAGGGCGACCGCCGCGTGGTGCGCGATCGCCTCGAGGAGCGCGCGGTCCTCGTCGGTGAAGGGCGTGTCCCGGTCGCAGACGAGCTCGCCGATCCGCCGCCGCTTCCAGCGGAGCGGCATCCGGACGGCGTACTTACCCGCGCGTCCCTCGGGCCAGGCGACCTCCCCGTCCTCCAGGACGAGCGCCGCGCCGGTCGCGCCGACGGCATCCATCGTCGTCTCGACGATCGCTTCGAGCGACTCCTCGAGATAGAGGGACTCCGACACGGCCTTGGAGATCTTCGCGAGTGCCTCGAGCTCGGAGACCCGCCGCTGGGCGGCGGCGTAGAGCTGAGCGTGGACGATCGTCTGGGCGACCTGAGCCGCGATCGCCTCGAGCAGCTCGATCTCGTCCGGCGTGAACTCGCGCGGCCGTGTCGTCCGGACGTTGAGGGCGCCGGCAAGCTGCTCCCGAGCGAGGATCGGCACCGCGAGGATCGACTCGTACTCTTCCTCGTGCAGGTTCGGGAACTCCTTGAAGCGCGGGTCGAGGTGCGCCTCCGCCGGAATCATCACGGGAGCGCGCTCGGCGGCGGCCGACCCGGTGATTCCCTCGCCGGGCCGCATGCGCGGGCGGCGGGTCATTTCCTCGATCGCGGTTCCGTGCGTCGCACGCAGGACGAGCTCGCCGGAGCGCTCGTCGTAGAGGTAGACGAAGCAGGCGTCCGCGCCCAACGCGTCGGCGACCTTGTCGGCGACCAGGCCGAGCACCTCCTCGAGGTCGAGCGAGGAGTTGACGGCCGCGATCGTCTCGGTCAGCAGCCGGAGATGGCGTTCGGAGCTGTCCACGCCGACCGATTGTGGCACCAAGGCGCCGCTTGGGCTCAGCCCGCGCGTCCGTCTGCGCCGCTAGCCCGCAGCGCCCGCAGTAAGAGCGACGCTCCAAGCCGCCGCTTGTCGGCGCCGCCTTGCGCTCCGATCGAGCCACTAAGGTCTCCGGCGGTGGTCCTCGCCGTCGACCAGTATCACTGGCTGCTGTTCCTGCACGTGACCGGGGCTGGGGTATTCGTGGCCGGCGCCGTCGTCGCAGGGGCGGCACAGATCGCAGCCCTGCAGCGCGAGCGACCGAGCGAGATCGCCATCCTGCTCCGGTTCGCACGCTACGGCGTCGCGCTCGCCGGCGTCGGCTCGCTCGCGGCCCTCGGCTTCGGCATCTGGCTCGTGAGCTACATCGGCTATGGATTCGGGCAGGCGTGGATCTCCGCCTCGATCGCGCTCTGGGTGCTGAGCCAGGCACTCGGCGGGATCGGCGGCCGCACCGCACGTCATGCGCGCGAGCGCGCCGAGGCGCTGGCGGCCGCCGGCGATGCGCCAGACCCGGAGCTGACAGACCTCGTCTCTCACCGGCCGTCGCTGCTCCTGAGCTATGCGAGCAGCGGAGCGATCGTCGCGATCCTCGTCCTGATGATCTGGAAGCCCGGCGCATGAGCGGACGGTCCGACTGGCTGCTCTTTGTGCACGTCGCCTCCGCGTTCCTCTTCTTCGGCGCCGCGGTCACGATGACGATCGCGGGCGTCAGCGCGTCGCGGGCAGCCGACCCGCGACAGGCCGCGCTGCTCGCGCGGCTTGCGAACCGCGTCGCCGTGCTGCTGCTCTGGCCCTCGCTCGTGATCCTCGTCGCGGCGGGTGCACAGCTGGCCTCGAAGGAGGACGTCTACGGCCGCGGATGGCTCCGCTACGGGATGGTCCTGACGGGCGTGGTCGCCGTCCTCGCCGGCGGCGTCGGCGCGTGGGCAACCGCGAGAAGACGGCGGCTCGGCGAGGCCGCGCAGGAAGCCGAGCGCCTGCGCCGAAACCTCGTCCCGACAGTCGTCGGCACGATCTCGCTGATCCTGCTCGCGATCGTCTTCTGGCTGATGACAGCCAAGCCGGGCATCTACGACTAGGACCCTGGAGCCCCGTGACTAGGACCTTTACAAAGTTCTTACCGAACCCGGCCCATTTTCCTTGCACGCCCGGCATAGCGTCTTCGACGTGAGCGCCGTCGCCATCGACCTCCGCCGGACCGCGGGCTACATCGTCGCCGACAAGCGGGGCCGCGTGGTCGGGAAGGTCGAATGCCCCATGTACGGCACGGCCCCCGACGTGCCCGATGCTCTCTCGGTGCGGTCGGGCCTCTTCTCGCGGCGGCGACGCCTCGTCCCCGCGGACGCGATCGAGCAGATCGACGGCCAGAGCGGCGTCATCGGCCTCCGGGTCGAGCGCGACGCGATTCGCAGCTTCCTCTAGTCCCAGCGCGGCAGCTCGAGCTCGTCAGCTCCGAGGTGGCACGACCCGCGGGGCCGGTTTAACGACCACGAGCTGCCCATCCAGCAGCTCGCGGTCGGCCGTCAGTTCGACTCCACGGCCGCAGGGCACGCGGAGCCTGCGGATAGTCTCTCGTATCTTGGGCCGCGCCGCCAGTCGAGTTCGGGCGCGCCTACAGCACCGGCAGGTACCGCTCGAGCTCCCACTGCGAGAGCTGGACCCGGTACTCGTCCCACTCCTTCCGCTTCAGCTCGACGTAGCGGTCGAAGATGTGCGGGCCGAGCGCCTTCCGTGCCACCTCGGACTGGGCCAGCTCGTCGATCGCCTCGCCGAGCGTCTCGGGCAGGGAGATGATGCCGCGCTCCCGCCGCTGCTCGGGGGTCAGGTGGTACAGGTTCGTCTCCATCGGGTCGGGAAGCTCGTAGCCCTGCTCGATCCCCTCGAGCCCGGCGTGGAGGAGGGCTGCGAAGGTCAGATAGGGATTGCACGCGGGGTCGGGGCAGCGAATCTCGGCGCGCGTCGCCTGCTCGGCGCCCGGCTTATACAGCGGGATCCGGATCAGCGCGGAGCGGTTCCGCTGCGACCAGGCGACGTAAACGGGCGCCTCATAGCCCGGGACGAGCCGCTTGTACGAGTTCACCCACTGGGCGAACACGGCCGCGATCTCGCGCGCGTGGCGCAGCTGGCCGGCGATGAAGGCCTTCCCGGCGGACGAGAGATGCCATCTGTCGTCGCCGTCGAAGAACGCGTTGCGGCCGTCGCTGAAGAGGGACTGGTGCGTATGCATGCCGGAGCCGTTCTCGCCGAAGATCGGCTTCGGCATGAAGGTTGCGTGGTAGCCCGACTTCTTCGCGATCTCCTTGACGATCAGCCGGTAGGTGATCGTGTGGTCGGCCATCGTCAGCGCCGGGGCGAAGCGCATGTCGATCTCGTGCTGGGAGGGGCCGACCTCGTGGTGGACGTATTCGATCGGGATGCCCATGTGCTCGAGCGCATGCACCGTCTCCTGGCGCAGCTCGCTCGCGGCGTCGAGCGTCGTCATGGCGAAGTAGCCGCCCTCGTCCAGCGTTTCCGTTCCGCGGTCGTCCTGGAAAAGGAAGTACTCGAGCTCCGGCCCCACGTTGAACGTCTCGAAGCCCATGCTCTTCATCCGCTCGAGGGCGCGCCGCAGCACGTAGCGCGGATCGCCTTCGTAGGGGTTTCCGTCGGGCGTGACGATGTCGCAGATCATGCGGGCGACCTTCGTCTCGCCCTCCTTCCAGGGCATCAGCTGGAAGGTCTCGGGATCGGGGATCGCGACCATGTCCGACTCCTCGATCGCGTTGAAGCCCGTGATCGACGAGCCGTCGAAGCCCATGCCGTCGTCGAGCGCACCCTCTGCCTCGTTCGGCGTGATCGCGAAGCTCTTCAGATGGCCCTCGATGTCCGTGAACCACAGGAGCACGAACTGGACGCCTTCGTCCTGGATCCGCTTCAGGACGTCCTTCCTCGACTCCTCGTTCGACGTGGCCCGGTTCCTGCTCTCGACCTGCGCCATCCCGAATTCCTCCTCCAAGAAACGCGAAAAGCCCCGGACGCGCCCACGCGACCGAGGCTCCGTCGCCTCAAACGACGCGCAGGAGTCTACACTGGCCGGCGTCATGAGCGAACGGAAAGAGAGGATCGGGCTCAACGAGGCGCTCTTCCGCGAGGTCAACGAGCGCGTCAAGGGCATCAACGAGGGCTTCGGCGGCCGCCTCGAGGAAGCTGAGTTCGTCTGCGAGTGCGGCGACGAAACGTGCACCGAGCGGATCAGGATGCGCCTCGACGACTACGAGAAGCTGCGCTCCGACCCGACCCACTTCGCCGTCCGCCCGGGCCATGAGCGTCTCGATCTCGAGGCCGTCATCGGCGAGCGCGAAGATTACCTCGTGGTCGCGAAGAAGCCCGGCCCGCCGGCCCGCGTCGCCACAGAGACCGACCCGCGTTCGTAGCCGTGCGCGTGCTCGTCACCGGCGGCGCCGGCTTCATCGGCTCGCACTTCGTCAAGCGGCTGCTGCGGAGCGGTGAGGACGTCGTCGTCCTCGACAAGCTGACCTACTCCGGGAACAAGGCGAACCTGCCGCTCGGCGAGCTCGAGTTCGTGGAGGGCGACATCGCGGTAGCGGAAGACGTCGAGCGCGCCGCACGCGGCAGCGACGCGATCGTCAACTTCGCCGCCGAGACGCACGTCGACCGCTCGATCCTCGGGGCGACGGATTTCGGCCGCACCGAGTTCTTCGGGACGCAGGTGCTGCTCGAGCAGGTTCGCCGAAGCGGCGTTCGCTTCGTCCAGGTCTCGACGGACGAGGTCTACGGCGACCTCGAGGCGGGCGGCTCGTCGAAGGAGGACGACCCGCTGCGGCCGTCCAGCCCCTACAGCGTCGCGAAGGCCGCCGGGGATCTCCACATCCCCGCGTACGTCCGCACCTTCGGCGTGAACGCGTCGATCACCCGCGGGTCGAACACCTACGGCCCCAGCCAGTATCCGGAGAAGCTGATCCCGCTCTTCGTCACGAACGCGCTCGACGGACAGCCGCTGCCGCTCTACGGCGACGGTCGCCAGGTGCGCGACTGGCTGCACGTGGAGGATCACTGCGCCGGCATCGAGCTCGTCCTTCGCGAGGGCGCTCCGGGCGAGGCCTACAACGTCGGCGGTGGCGACGAGCGAGAGAACCGCGAGGTCGCCGCGCGCATCCTCGAGCTGACGAGTGCCGATCCGTCGCTGCTCCGCCGCGTCGAGGACCGGCCCGGCCACGATCGCCGCTACTCCCTGGACACGGCGAAGTTGCGTGGGCTCGGCTGGAAGCCGGAGCGCTCGTTCGAGGACGGGCTCCGCGAGACGGTCGACTGGTACCGCGAGCATCGCGACTGGTGGGAGCCGATCAAGTCCGGCGAGTTTCGCCGCTACTACGAGCGCCATTCGGCTCGCGGCGCTCCGGCTCGAGCTCCCGCGCCTTCTGCAGATAGGGCATGGCCGCGCTGCAGCGGCCGAGCTGGAGCAGCGTATAGCCGAGGTTGTAGTTCGCGTAGCCCTCGTACGGGTCGGACGGGCCCCGCCCCTGCAGACCCTGAACGGCCTGCTGCAGGAGCGGCAGCGCGCTCTGGTAGTCGCCCTGGCCCATCAGGGCGAAGCCGCGGTCGTTGAGCGAGTGCGGATCTCCGCTGCTCGGTGCCGCCGCCGCCGTCGTCGGCCGGGTGGCTTGCGTGCTGGGCGGTGGTGCCGCCGTGAGCGTCGCCGTCTCGTGAACGGTCGTGCCGCGCTCCTTCAGCGTCTTGACGACCGTGCGCGCCTGGCTGCTCCCGTCGCCTCCGCCGCCGAGGACGGCGCCGAGGATGCCGCCGACGATCGCGGAGAGCGCGAGTAGGCCGACGAACGCCCAGAGCCAGGGGTGGCGGCGGGACGTCGAAGGACGGCGGCCGAGCGGCGACGAGCCCCCTCGCGACGGCGCCGGCCGGGTCGCCCCCGCTGCCACCGTTGGGGCGGTCTGCCGCGCGACCGGGAACGTCCCAGTCTTCCCGGCCGCCTCGTCGAGCGCACGGCGCAGATCGGCCACAAACTCGGCGGAGCTGCCGTAGCGCGCGCGGGGATCCTTGGCGAGCGCGCGCTCGAAGACCGGATCGAGCTCGCACGGCAGGTCCTCGTTGCGGTCGCAGACCGAGGGGACCGGCTGGTTGACGTGGGCTGCGGCCTCCGCGGTCATCGTCTCCGCCTGGAAAGGCCGCGTCCCCGTGAGGAGCTCCCAGCCGACGACGCCGAGTGCGTACCGGTCGCTCGCTGGCGTCGCCCGCTCGCCCTGCGCCTGCTCGGGCGAGAGGTACCCGGCCGTCCCGAGCACGGTGCCGGTCTGGGTGAGCGAGTCCATGCCGGCGGCGCTCGCGATCCCGAAGTCGGCGACGTGGACGTTCTCGTCCCGGTCGAGAAGCAGATTCGCGGGCTTGACGTCGCGGTGGACGACGCCCTCGGCGTGGGCCGCGTCGAGGGCGCGCGCCGCCTGCTCGAGCCAGTCGAGCGCCCGCCCCGGCGCCGCCGCGCCGTCGCTGCGGAGCCGGTCGTCGAGCGAGCCGCCGCTGAGGTACTCCATCACGATGAACGGCCGCTCGTTCCATTCGCCGACGTCGAAGATCGTGACGATGTTCGGTGCCCCCGACAGCCGCGCGGCGGCCAGCGCCTCACGCGTGAAGCGCTGGCGTATCGCATCGTCCTCGGCGTACCGCTCGGCAAGCAGCTTGATCGCCACCGCCCGGCCGAGGGTGGTGTCGGTGGCGCGGTAGATCTCGCCCATCGCGCCGCGGCCGATCCGCTTCGGTCCCCTGTAACGGTGGGGGAGCAGCTCCGTCTCAGTGGACATGAGAGGTAGCTCCATTCCCATGGGGGATGAAATGAAGCTTCCGTAAAGAAGACTTCGGAGCGAAAAATCCTCTGCTAGCCTCGAAGCGCTCTCGGCGTCTCTCGCCCGCGAGCGTTGAGGGTCCTCCAATGATCGGTCGTCGCGCGCTGATTCTCGCCCTGGCGTTCCTGCTCCTCGGGGCGGGGACGGCGTCCGCGCGCGCCGACGGCCCGGTCTGCAGCGCCTCCTGCAAGGCAGCGCCGGCCGGCTCGGGGGCGCTCTTCGTCGTCACCGGCCACGGCTGGGGCCACGGCGTCGGTCTGAGCCAGTACGGGGCCTACGGGTACGCGCAGCACGGGTTCACGTACGCCAAGATCGTGGCCCACTACTTTCCGGGCACCCAGCTCGGCTGGCCGACCACCGCGGAGCCCTCACGGTTGCCTCCGACGCTGACTTCAAGGTCAAGGACGGTGCCGGCGACGTCCATCCGCTCGCGGCCGGCTCGTACAAGTTCGGCCCGGGACTCAAGTTCAAGCTCGGTGACGCGCAGCCTGCCGCGCTGCCGCCGCCGCTCACGTTCACCGCGGGCGCATCGCCGCTCAAGCTCGGTCGGCTGTACCGTGGCTCGATCCTCGTCGACGTCGTCAACGGCCGCCTGCGGGCGATCAATGTCGTCGGTCTCGAGCAGTACCTCTACGGGGTCGTCCCGTCGGAGATGCCGTACAGCTGGGCGCCGGAAGCGCTGAAGGCCCAGGCCGTGGCGGCGCGCTCCTACGCGCTCGCGACGCGAAAGGTCGCCGCGCCGTTCGATCTCTATCCGGATACCCGGAGCCAGATGTACCTCGGCATCGCGCACGAGCAGACGTCGACGAACGCCGCCGTCGACGCGACCGCGGGCCAGGTGCTGCTCTTCGACGGCCAGGTCGCGCGCACGTTCTTCTTCTCGACCTCCGGCGGGCGAACGGCGAACGCCACCGACGTCTGGGCCGGCGGCCAGTCGACGCCCTACCTCGTCTCCGTGCCGGACCCCTACGACGTGATCTCGCCCTACCACGACTGGGGGCCGTTCACGTTCACGGGCGCCGCGCTCGCGAGGACGTTCCGCGTGCCCGGTGCGGTCACCGACATCCGCACCGCGCTCAACCAGTCGGGACGCGTGTCGGCGCTCTCGCTGCTCGGGACGAAGGGGCAGGTCGACGTCCCGGCTGCCACGGTCCGCTCGACGCTGAAGCTGCGCTCGACCTGGTTCGACATCGGTGTGCTCGCGCTGCTGAAGCCGACGCTCCCCGCCCCGATCGAGTACGGCGGCTCCGTCCAGCTGAGCGGCGTCGTCCGCGGGCTCGCGTCCGTCGCCCTCGAGCAGCGGCCCGCCGGGGCGACCTGGCAGGCGGTCGGACCGGTCGCGCCCGGCAAGGACGGCTCCGTCGCCGTCGTCGCCAAGCCCAACGTCACGACCGACTATCGGCTCGCGACCTCGAGCGTCGCAGCCGCCCCGGTGCGCGTCCCCGTCGCTCCGCGCGTCCGCTTCTACGCCGACAAGGCGCCCGGGACGCTGCGCGGTCTCGTCCGGCCCGTGCTCGCCGGCGTCGAGGTGAAGATCCAGCTGCAGGACGACACCGGTGCGTGGACGGCTGTCGCCACGACCTCGGTCGACGCCAACGGCGACTTTGTCGCCACCCTGGAGCTCGCGCCGGGTGTCTACCGCGCCCGCGTGGCCGCTTCCAAGGGCTTCGCAGCCGGGACGACCCCGCCGCTGCGCGTCGTCTCGGGATGAACCGGACGCGGTTCCTGACGTGGGCCGCCGTCGCCGCCCTGACAGCGGCGGCGCCCGCGGCCGCCTTCGCCCCGACCGACCCGCTGGCGGCGAAGCAGTGGTACCTCGCGCAGGACCACGCCTTCGACACGTGGGACGAGCCGCCGGCGCCGACGCTCTTCACGCCGACGAAGGTCGCGATCGTCGACTCTGGCATCGACGCCGGTCATCCGGAGTTCGCCGGTCGGATCGCCACCGGCCGGAGCTTCGTCGGCGGCGACTGGCGCACCGACCAGCAGGGCCACGGCACCTTCGTCGCCGGCGAGATCGGAGCCGCGCTCGACGGGCAGGGCATCGTCGGGATCGCCTACCCATCGGCGCAGTTCGTGATCGCGAAGGTCGTCCGCGCCGACGGAACGATCCCGCTGCGCGCCGAGGCGGCCGCGATCCGCTGGTCCGCGGACGAGGGCGCGAGGGTGATCAACCTCAGCCTCGGCGGCGTCCGCGATCCGCGCGCGCCCGCGCGCGATACGTTCTCGCGGCTCGAGGCGGACGCGGTCGCCTACGCCTACCAGAAGGGCGCCGTGCTCGTCGCGGCCGTCGGGAACGGCGACGAGGCGCCGATGACGCCGTGGCCGTTTGCGAGCTACCCGGCCGCGCTCCCGCACGTGATCGGGGTCAGCGCCGGCTCCCGGCCAGGACATCTTCTCGACCTTCCCGCGCGACCTCACCGCGTTGCGCCCCACCTGCCTGGATCAGGGGTACTCCGACTGCGGGAGCGACGACTACCGTCATCCGGAAGGAACGTCGTTCGCGGCGCCGCAGGTCGCCGCGGCCGCGGCCCTGCTGCTCGGGCTCGATCCGACCCTCCGCCCCGACCAGGTCGGCGCGCTGCTGGAGCACACCGCCGACGACGCCAACGCCTCGAACGGGTGCAAGGCGTGTCCGCTGCTCCGCGACGCGCTGACGGGCTGGGGCCGCCTCGACGTCGCCAAGGCAGTGGGCGCGCTCGGAGGCCTCCTTCCCACGCCGGACAAGTACGAGTCCAACGACGACGCCGGCCTCCACGCGCACACCGTCTACGGCCAGACAGGCCAGCTCGACGCGACGGTCGACTACTACGACGACCAGATCGACGTCTACCGTCTCCGTCTGGCGAAGGGTCAGCTCGTCAGCGCGAAGCTCGTCGGCCCGACCGGTGCGAACATCGACCTCGTGCTCTGGAAACCCGGAACGCAGGCCGTCAACGACCTCCGCTCGCAGCGCTTCCGCGCCGCGCAGTCGGTGCGCCCCGGGGCCGTCGAGCAGGTCGCCTACCGCGCGACCGCGACCGGCTGGTACTTCCTCGAGGCCAAGATCACCTCGCCGGGCTACGGGCCCTACACGCTGACGTTCACGAAGAGCTGAGGAGCTCGTCGGCCGGGACGTCGCGGATGACGCGGGCCGGGCTGCCGACGACGAGCTTCCGAGGCGGCACGTCCCTCGTCACGACCGCGCCGGCGCCGACGAACGCCTCCTCGCCGATCTCGACCGCGGGACAGAGGATCGCGCCGCCGCCGACACGCGCGCCGCGGCGGATCGTCGGCCCCTTGATCAGCTCGTGCCGCTTCTCCGTTCGGCCCATGAAGTTGTCGTTCGTCGTCACGACGCACGGCGCGATGAAGACGTTGTCCTCGAGCGTCGAGTAGGCCGTGATGTAGGCCTCCGCCTGGATCTTCGTCAGCTCGCCGATCGTGGTGTCGTTCTCGACGAGCGAGCCGCGCCCGATCACCACGTCGTCGCCGACGGTCACCCGCTCGCGCACGCAGGCCTGGTCGCCGACGACAACCCGCGCGCCGAGCGTCGTGCCGGCGAAGACGATCGCACCGGTGGAGACGATCGTCCCCGGCCCGAGCTCGGCCGGCGCCAGCGGCTCGCGCTTCGCGGTCGAGCGCGGCGAGAGCGACGGCTGCTTGCCCACGACCGCGCCGTCGAGGATCCGGCAGCCTTCACCGATCACCGTGCCGGGGTAGACGATCGCGGTGTCGGCCACCTCGTAGCTCACGTGCGCACGCCTTCGAGGGTCTGCTGCAGCGCCTCGAGCGCGCGCACGACCGCGAGCCCGTCACGCGCCTCCTTGCGGTCGCCCGGGCCGCGCTCGACGAGCTCGACGAAGTGGCGGCACTCGATCCGCAGCGGCTCGTCGTTCGGGATCCGCGGGCTGAAGATGTCGCCGGTGCGGGTGCGCCACTCGCCGTAGGTCTCGGCCGGCTGCCACGGCCCCTTCTCGTAGATGGTCACCTTCCGCTCGAGCTCCATGTCGTCGAAGACGACCATCTTCTCCTTCCCGACGACGGTGATCTTCCGCATCTTGTGCGGATCGAGCCACGACAGGTGCATGTGGGCGATCTTTCCCGACGGGAAGCGGAGGTAGCAGAAGACGACGTCCTCGACCCCGGGGTTGAGGAACGCGGTGCCGTGGGCCCAGACCTCGTCCGGCTCCTCGTCGAGGAGGTAGAGGATCACCGAGAGGTCGTGCACGCCGAGCGACCAGAGGGCGTTCTCGTCCTTGCGGATCACCCCGAGGTTCTGGCGGTTGCCGTAGATGCAGAGAACCTCGCCGAGCTCGCCGGCGTCGATCATCGTCTTGACGCGCTGCACGCCCGGGTGGTACAGGAGCAGGTGGCCCGGCATCAGCACGCGGCCACCCTCCTCGGCGAGCGTGACGAGCTCGTCCATCTCGACCGCGCGCATCGCCGGCGGCTTCTCGACGAAGACGTGCTTGCCGGCCTCGAGCGCGTCCTTGGCGAGCGCGTAGTGCGTCGGCACCGGCGTCGCGACGGCGACGGCGTCGAGCTCGTCGTCGGCGAGCATCGCGGGGACATCCTCGTAGACGCGCGCGCGAGGAAACCGTGCGGCGAACCGCTCGCGCAGCGCCGGATCGATGTCGCAGAGTCCTGCGAGGACGCCGAGGTCCTCGAAGTTCCGCGCGAGGTTCGGGCCCCAGTAGCCGAGTCCGATGAGTCCCACGCGCGGCTTCCTCACAGCTTCCAGACCTTCTCCGACTCGGCGCCCTTGCGACCGGTCGCGTTGCGAAAGTCGACGACGACGTGCGCCCGGTCGACGAGCGCCGCGTAGTCGATCGACGAGTGCGCCGTGACGATCGCGACGCAGTCGTAGCCGCCGGGCTCGAGCGGCGCCGAGCGCAGGCCGAGCTCGGGCAGCTCGACCACGTGCGGGTCGTGGTAGGCGACCTCCGAGCCGGCGTTCCGCAAGAGCTCGATCAGCTTCAGCGCCGGCGACTCGCGCACGTCGCCGATGTCCGCCTTGTACGCGACGCCGAGCACGAGCACCTTCGAGCCCTTGAGCGAGCGCTCCTTCGCATGGTTCAGCGCCTGGGAGATGAGCGAGCGGCAGAAGTACGGCATGTTCTCGTTCACCTTCCCGGCGAGCTCGATGAACTCCGTGTAGAAGCCGAACTCGCGCGCCTTCCAGGTCAGGTAGAAGGGGTCGATCGGGATGCAGTGGCCGCCGAGCCCGGGCCCCGGCTGGAAGGGCATGAACCCGAACGGCTTCGTCGACGCCGCCTCCACCACCTCCCAGACGTCGATCCCCATCCGGT
>WNGD01002822.1_pt1 | contig 17962 bp, 20 predicted proteins | sample 5400671 | NCBI WGS metagenome assembly WNGD01 (sample SAMN13153369, study PRJNA577476) | soil metagenome | isolation source: 40 cm soil or saprolite under grassland replicate 2 | place: USA:California | collected 2016-06-15
TAGGAAAAGCAGCCCCTGATCTACGGTTACGGCCTGACGTATCGGCTCCACATGAGATTCATCGCGAGTTACCGCATTTTGGTCCGGCTGTTGCAGCCGGTGCCAGCGCTTCAGGCGCCGCATCAGGCCTGGAGATTGTCGGGCAGGCGCGCCGACTGCCAGCCTTGCCCGCTGATTCGGCAAGCAATGCGCTTGCCCTACAACAGCGGGCCAACAAAACCGCGGAGCAACAGTTCCAGATCATCGGTGTGCTAAACAAGCTTTATGTCCTGATGGAAAATGCGGATGGCCTTGTCCTGGTTGATCAGCACGCGGCGCATGAACGTATTCTCTTTGAAGAATTGCGGCGAAGGATGGAAGAGCAGGGGGTCCCAACGCAAAAGCTCCTCCTGCCGCAGACGTTCGATGTGCCGCCGCGCGACGCCGATTGGATCGAGCGCAACCTGTCGATCCTGCAAAGGATGGGAATCGGGATTGAAAGTTTCGGGCCGGGAACATTCAAGATCGACAGTCTCCCCACTTTTTTAGACGTCTCGGATCCGGCGCAATTCATGCGAAAAGTGATTGATGATCTAAAAAGCGCCGGCAACAGCACGTCAGCGATGCGTTTGGGCGAAGAGATGATTGCTAAAAGCGTTTGCCGTCACGCGGTCAAAGCCAATGATCCGTTACGTTATCCTGAAGTGGAAAAACTGATCCGCGATTTGCTCGACTGCGATCTGCCCTATTGCTGTCCACACGGGCGACCAACCATGATCCAGATTTCGCTTGCCGAATTGGAGAAAAAATTCGGGCGGAAGATGTGATTGGTGTGAAGAAGCACGCTCCGAGTGTTTGCGTTCGCTACGCCACACGCGCTTGCCATTTGGGAGGCGGGCGGGTTTAATGTGGCGCCGTGAAGAAAATCGAGGCCATCGTCAAACCCTTCAAAACCGAGCCAGTGAAAGAGGCGCTAATGACAGCAGGCGTAGAAGGAATGACTCTCAGCGAGGTGAAAGGATTTGGGCGCCAGAAGGGGCACAGCGAAATTTATCGCGGAACCGAGTACACGGTGGATTTCCTTCCCAAAGTAAAATTCGAGATAGTGATTGCGGACGATCGCGCGCAGCGTGCGGTGGAAGCCATTCTGGGAGCAGCAAAGACTGGTAAAATCGGTGACGGCAAAATCTTTGTAACCGAAGTGGACGAGGCGGTGCGCATCCGAACGGGTGAACGGGGAATGGAGGCGCTGTGAGTCGCAGGTCAGAAGTCAGACGTCAGAAGTCAGACTAACGCTTTAACGAAATGCACGATTATTTACTGTCGATCTTTCTCGGAGTCGTCGAAGGATTGACTGAATTTCTTCCTGTAAGCTCGACCGCGCATTTACGCATCTGCGAAGCGCTGCTGCACATCGATCTTCACGATGGGTTCTGGAAAATGTACACGATCGTTATTCAGCTCGGCGCAATTCTGGCGTTACCAGTTTATTTTTGGCATCGCATCGGGCAGTTTGTTCGCACCTTCCCGAAAGGCGAACGCGGCAATCGCACAATTCTGACGCATCCATTGAGTCTCACTTTCATAGCCTTCGTTGTGACCGCAGTTCCAGCCTGGGCCTTAACCAAGCAGATCGGCAAGAACCTGGAGAGTCTTTGGATTATGGGCTCCGCTCTTCTTATCGGCGGAATTGTGATGTGGATTGTCGACGCAGTTTTCACCCGGCCGCGCACGATGCACATGGAGGAAATGACCCTGCCCCAGGCGATCTGGATTGGCGCAGCACAAATCCTTTCCGCCGTCTTTCCCGGCACCTCGCGCTCCATGTCCACGATTGCCGCAGGGCAAGTCGCAGGCATGTCGCGTCCGGCTGCGCTCGAATTTTCTTTTTTTCTGTCGATGCCGACCATGTTCGTAGCCACTGGCTACGATTTCCTCAAAACAGTAATGCCGCATCATCACGAGCAGAATATCGCACCACTGACGATGAATCCTCATGAATGGATCGTGCTCACAATCGGATTTGTGGTTTCATTTTTCGTAGCCCTGGCAGTGGTCGCATGGTTTATGAAGTGGGTGCGCGCGCGCGGATTTGTGCCGTTTGCTCTTTACCGGATTGTGCTCGGCATTGGATTATTGTTGCTACTCGCGCGCGGCGTGATGTGATCGATTATCAATGGAAACGGATCTCATTCTTCCCGATCTGCAAAGCGCGGTTCTTTGCGAGGACGTCCGCTGCGAAATTAATGGCATGCAGACGCTGGTGGGCGTGCTCAGTGTGATCCCGACGCCCGGGCTGCCGATTAATTATATCCGCCTGTGCATTTGGACGCGCTGGTGCAGTGGCGCAGGAAAGTTTCGGCAAAAATCACGCATTGTTGGCGTGGATGAGCAGCAGGTCATCGCGCAGGCGGAGGTCGAGTTTGTATTGAAGGAGATGGAGGGCCACGCAACGAACGTGCATTATTTCGGCGGCGTGCAGTTTCAGCAATACGGATTGCATCACGTGGAAATTTATCTAGAGAACGAATTGCGCCTTCGCTTTCCGTTGCCAGTAATCCAAGTCACGCGTCCAACCGGCTAAACTCGGCGAGGTCTTGTGAGCCCGGGTTTGCCAACGGGTCGGATTTATTTACCAAGGCGTTTTATGCTGAGGGGATTTTTCAAGCCGTTACTCTGCAGCGTTTTCCTTGTCTGGCAGATGCATGCGCAGGAAGTAGTCGTTCCTCGTGAAACAAAACCGGAAGCTCCCAGGCAAACAGCGCCGTCTTCGGAGCAGGCCCCTTCGGAATCGCCCGCACCGGCAGGACCCAAACCCAAGCCGCGTGAAAAAAAATCCGGTGCGGCGGCGCCAACGCTTGAGCAAATGCGAGCGGCAGGAGCGCTTGCTGCCGAGGGGCAAGATAAAAGATCTGTTCCGCAATCGACCAGAACCAGCGCCTCTCGCTCGGAGACGGCCGCAGCGCCAAGCCCGGTTGTCTCGCAAACTCCTACGCCGGTGAAAAAGGAAACTCGCGCTGTTCAAACGAGCGAACCGCGTCGGTCAAGTTCGCGAAATGCGAAGCTGGAGGCAATCAGCCCAGTTCGGCCGACCATGATTGAATCTGGAAGAGAGCAACCAAGCGCTACTCCCTCGGCAAGAGGCGCAGCCGGTGGCGAGCAAACGCCCACGCCATAACCGGAGAAGATAGATCCAAGTGATAGGACGCCGCGCCTCGACGTGTGAACAGCGCAGCGCGGTGTCCCTACCAAGATGCAAAATTTGTTGCACCCAGACATCGCTAACCTATTATTCATAGGCAGTCCCGACTGTGTCCTGCCGGATGCATCGGGAAAATTTTTTGCCCATTTCTGATTTCAATGGCGAACACAATTTTAATTGGAATGCAGTGGGGCGACGAGGGCAAGGGCAAGATCATCGACGTCCTTACTGCCCGGGCTGATATCGTCGTCCGGAGTCAGGGCGGCAACAACGCCGGCCACACGGTCATATATCGCGGCGTCAAATATGTTTTGCATCTCATCCCGTCTGGAATTCTGCGGCGCGGCAAAATCTGCGTGATTGGAAACGGCGTTGTTATCGATCCAGTAGCGCTGGTCGGTGAGATTGACGGTTTGCGCAAATTGGGAGTCAAGATCGACAAGAACTTGCTCGTCAGCGATTGCGCGCACCTTGTCCTGCCTTATCACCGGATACTCGACGAGCAACGCGAGCTGCGTCGAGGCCGCATTGGAACGACCAAGAGGGGAATCGGCCCGGCCTATGGTGACAAAGCAGCGCGCACGGGCCTGCGCATGTCCGACTTGACGCAGCCGATTGTATTCTCGAAAAAACTGCAAGCGAAGGTGATCGAGAACAACAGAATCCTCCAGGCCCTCGGCGCGAGGCCGATCAGTTTTCGGGAGGTCAACGAAACTTACTTGGCCGCCGGCAAAAAATTGCGTTCCTTCGTAACAAACACGGTTGTCTATCTCCATCGCGCCATCGAGCGGGACAAAGAGATCCTGTTTGAAGGTGCACAAGGAACGTTCCTCGATATCGACCATGGCACCTATCCGTATGTGACGTCCTCGAATACAACAGCGGGCGGCGCATGCACCGGCACGGGCGTACCGCCGCATCGGATGGATCGCGTGGTAGGCGTGATGAAGGCGTACTCCACGCGCGTGGGCGAGGGAGCGTTGCCCACCGAGGACGACGAATTGACTCAAACACTTCATAACCTCGGACGCGAGTTTGGCGCGACAACGGGGCGCAAACGGCGGTGCGGCTGGTTCGACGCGGTGGCCACTCGTTATGCGAGGATGATCAATGGAATCGACGAGATCGCCATAACCAACCTGGATGGACTTGATCACGTCGATCCAATCCGAGTGTGTGTTGCTTATCGGCTAAATGGAAAACCCGTGGATGTTCCTCCCTGCGACGCCAGCCAGTTGGCCAATTGCGAACCAATCTATAAACAGGTGCGCGGCTGGAACACACCCACTCATTCTGCGCGAAAGTTTTCACAGCTTCCTCCGGCAGCGAGGAAATACGTCAGATACATCTCCGAACTAACCGGAGCAAAATTGTCGATGGTCAGCGTCGGGCCGGCACGCGGTGAAACAATCGTTTTGTAGTCGGTTTTTCCAGCGTGAAAAACGTTCCCCGTCACATCGCGATCATTATGGATGGCAATGGCCGGTGGGCGAAAGGGCGTGGATTGCCGCGTATTAAGGGTCACGAAGCCGGCGCCCAAGCGGTGCGAGAATGTGTGGAAGGCTGCGGCGAATTAAAGGTGGAATATCTCACGCTTTACGCTTTCTCCGCCGAAAATTGGCAGCGACCCAAAAGCGAAGTCATCGCGTTGATGCGTTTGCTGGAAAGATTTTTGAAAGAAAAAACACCGGAATTAATTGAGAAAAATGTGCGTCTTCAGGCAATTGGGCGATTGACTGATTTGCCAGAGGGTTCGCAACAACAACTTCACAAAACAATCGAGCAAACGGCTGGCAACACCGGGCTCACCCTCATCCTTGCGTTGAGCTACGGCGGCCGGCTCGAAATCATCGACGGCATTAAAAGTTTGCTTCGCGCGATTGAGCTTGGTCACATCGATAAGGCAATGATCGATGTGGAGATGTTCAGCAAACATCTTTACACCCGATACTATCCCGATCCAGATCTCCTTATTCGCACGTCCGGCGAAATGCGTCTCTCCAACTTTCTGCTTTGGCAAACTTCTTACACCGAAATGTACGTCACGCCAAAGCTGTGGCCTGACTTCACCAAGAAAGACCTCCTTGCCGCCGTGGAAGAGTTTGGGCGGCGCCAGCGCCGCTACGGAGTGGTGCAGTAACCGGGACCGGCTTGTCGGTCAGATGGAAAGTGATATGAGATTCGAAGGTCAAGTGGCGATCGTCACTGGAGCGGGTCGTGGGATCGGACGCGCTATCACTTTGCAGTTTGCGAACGAAGGCGCGCGAGTGGCTTGCGTGAGCCGAACAGAGCAAAACGCGAAGAAGGTCGCGGATGAAATCAACGCCCTTCGCGCGGATGCGGCGAAAGCGTACCCGGTCGATGTCGCAGACCATGCTGCCGTCCAAAAAGTCGGCGGCAAGATTCTGGATGACTTTGGCAGGGCGGACATCCTCGTGAACAACGCCGGGGTGACACGCGACGGGCTCGCCATGCGGATGTCGCTCGAAGATTGGGATGTAGTTATCAACACAAACTTGCGCGGCGCGTTTAGTTTTACCCAGGCGATTATTCGGGCAATGATCAAACAACGCAGCGGCCGCATCATCAACATCAGCTCGGTAATCGGCCTGATGGGTAACGCCGGGCAGACAAATTACGGCGCCAGCAAAGCAGGCTTGATCGGGTTCACTAAGTCGCTCGCCCGCGAACTGGCGAGCCGCAATATCACTGTCAACGCCGTGGCGCCGGGCTTTGTTACCACGGACATGACTGCCGGACTTTCCGAGGACATCAAGAAAACGATTCATGCTAAAATCCCGCTCGGAAGGACTGCAACGCCAGAGGAAATTGCCAGCGCGGTGGTATTCCTTGCATCGGCGGAAGCAGGCTACATCACCGGCCAGGTGGTCTGCGTCGATGGTGGAATCGTGATGTGAACGTGGTAGGGATGCCGCGCTGCAGCGTCCAGTCGGCGCAGCGCGCCGACCCTACCATCACGCGCGCTCCACGATAATAATACGCCCCTCTGCTACAAGAACGCTGGCGGCCGAGATGAGCCATTCATACACCGTGTTGGCGCGATCGCCGAACAGACGCGTCGCGCGTACCCGAAGCGACAAATGGATGTGATCCAATCGTGCTACATGTAAGCGTCCATCCCGCAATGCGGCCAGGTAACCGGGAGCCGCCGTTGTACCCACCGAGCGAGCTCGCAAACCTCCATGCACTGCCGCGGCTTGCGCTCCGTATTCGAAAGCATGCAAGGCTGATAAGCGTCCGTCGCGGCGCAATGGGTTTGCCGGATCGCGGTGGGTATTGGTGATGCACACAATGGATCGGTCGTCCCACTGCCTGACCTCGTCTAACAAGCACATCAGACCAGAGTGAGGGATCAATGTGCGAATTTCCGCTTTGGTTATAGGGACTTCGTCAAGCATCTTCACCACCCTAATCGCAAGGGAGAAGCTCGCGCTACCCTAACTAGTCCCAAAACGGATAGAAATTAAACCAGTTGTAAGGGGCAAGACGCGAATAATGCTCAAGGCGCTCGGCGTAACGCTGCATCCAGAACTGAATGTCTTCGGCGCGACGAACGCGATCTAAATCGATCTGGTCGGCAAAATGTTCGAAGTAAATCTCGTAGCGATTCCCGCCGCGGTAGAGTCCAAAAAACAAAATCACAGGGCAACGCATCATGGCGGCAAGCAGGACAGGGCCGGCTGGGAACGTGGCCGGCGCGTTAAGGAATTGACATTGCGTAGTCTTGTCGCCGCCCGAGATGCGGTCGCCCAACATGCCGATGAAACAGCCAGCATCCAAACTCTCCTTAACTCTTATCAATGTATCCGGTCGATCCGGTGCGATTACCGTTGCAGCAATCTCCCGGTTTAGCGCGTCAAAAAAACGCGTGATGTTTTGGTTGTGCAACGGGTCCATCAGCACTTTGAGCGAAAAGCTCCGCTGCAATACTCCCAATGCGCGTAACAACTCGAAGCTGCCCAGGTGCGAGCCCAGGAGGATGCTGCCTTTGCGGCTTTCGATCTGGCGATGCACGATTTCCTTGCCATGAACCGTGATGCCAAAGCGCTCGAAGTCGCCGCGCAGCAGGTAAACGCGATCCAGAATGGTCGCGGCGAAGCAATGAAAATGGCGAAAGACGTGCCACCAGCTGGCTGACTCACCGCGCAAACATTTCAAGTATTCGTACGATGTCCGCCGTGCAGAGCGTGCAGTGATTACAAAATAAAGTGTGATCGGGTACAGCAGCAGCCTCGCCCCCCAGCGTCCGATGTGCGCTGCAATCCAGGCGATTACTCGCAGCGAAGTGGGCGTGCCGCGTTCCGGCAGGGTCGCCCAGCGATCTGCCTCTGAAGCTCTAGGCCCGAGAACTTGCGGGATCATTTACCGTTTCCGTGTTTTGTCCACAAATGGCGCCAGTGAAAAAATGCGGATAGATCTCGCGAATGCGATCAATGTCCGGTGCCACTTCGGCGTGACCGAAGCCTGCGCGCAAAAAAGCGCGGCGCCATTGCTCTGCAGTTAGAAAGCCCGGGTTCGGGCGAACTTCCGGATCTGTCTGGACGTTTGTAAAACTATCCAGAATCTGAAACATCAACTCCGGATAGATCGGCTGATTATCGTAAGGCCGCACACATTCGCCGATCACCAGCCAGCCATCGGCGGCGAGAGCCGAGCGAGCTTCATTCAAGCTAAACAAAAGATTCTTGGAGATATGCATCACGTTGACGGCGTATACGAGATCGAACTCTCCCGAGGTGAGGCCTTGAGTGTTCCATGGCAAGTCGAGGTCTAGCGGTGCCCATTCCAGTGCTAAATTTGGATATCGGCCTGCTAGTTTACGTTGACTGCAGCGTCGGAAGTACGCGTTCGGCTCTGTAATGAGGTAGCGCTCGACTCGTGGCAAAAGGCCGCGTTCAGCAAGCAACTGCAGCAAAATTTCGCTGGCGCTACCGGTGCCGGCGCCGACTTCTAAAATCCGGAGCGGATGTCGAGTGGAGAGATGATCTGCGGCTAACACTGCGCCCACCCAATTATTCACCGCGTAGGTCAAATTGTCGTTGTGGAAATAATTCAGCCACAGCGGTACGCCCTGTGGTCCGAGCAGATTATGATCGCCGCTTTGCTGGCCACTGGCGACGGCGAGATAAACGCTTGCAGCGTGATCTAATAAATCCAGCGTCGCCGCGTTGGCGGGATCAATGGTTAGACCCGCGGCGCGAAAGTGTTTGAGATCGGGCTGCCATGGTCGCTGCCTCAGATGATAGGAGCGGATTTGTCCGTCGGTGCGTGCCTCTGCGCAGCCACTTTCGACCAACCGTTCCAAGATCCAGGATAAAGCGAACTTGAAACGCGACTGAAAAGACAGCATGCGACAAAGTTCATCCGCTGTTCGCCAGTCCCCGAGTTGATCCACCAGGTTTAACTGCCGGGAGAGATCAATAGCCAGTTCGATGCTGTAACGCTCCATCAGTTCAATGCTTTGATAGAGGCGTTCGCTGAACACCGTCGGCGGGAATTGCTGAAGCCACTGCGCCAGGCGCGGATCGCTCCGCTGGGTTTCAAACTTATGCGCGTCGGATAATAGCGCGTTCACGAAATCACTTTGTCCCCGTAACGAACTTCAAGTTGACCCTCAACTATTACGCGGTCTTCAATGCGACAAGAAAAATTGACGTCGCCCGCGCCTTCAGTCCTCGTGGATAAACAGATCCTGAACGGCTGGTCAGGCTTCAGTGGCACGAGAAATTTGACGGTTCGTATGCCGGTTAGCCGACAATCTTTGCGCCACTCAAGCAGCGCTCCGAGCACTTCGTCGAGGATGACTACCCCTGGTACAAGAGGCGCGTCGGGAAAATGCCCTGGTAGGCTTGGATGATCAGCGCTAATCGCCCGGCGAACTTCAAAGGTCATTCACGAAATCTCCTTCATCCATCAGATCAGGCAATCTAGCGATTCGTTGACTGCTGTGTACCTATAAGGCGAGAGCGCCTGTTCCTTGCGTCTTAGCCACCAGCTTCAGCATTCTTTCCCGTAAACGAGACAAAATCAGAACGCCTTTGTGCTTCGGGAAACAATCCGTCTTGATGCGATGGCGAGAGCTTCTCACCATCCAGGCAGGCCCCAAATCTCTGACAGTACGACGCGAACGCACCAAGGACTTGCTCCGCAGAAGAACCAAATTGCGACAGATGATATCGATGATTGCGAGATTGGCTTTGGGCGTGGCTTGTAACCAACACACGCATGCACTGTTCTGCCTCTCGCGATAACGACCAGCCGAAGTGGTCGTAGATTCGTCCGACTGCGGCGATAGGATCGTGACAGATTTCGTCATATCCTAGGTCGAAAATGCGACTGCTGGGCAGTCGATCGCGTTCAGGCAAAAATTTGTCCATGGTTTCGGACCAGTAATCGATTGCCTCACGGCAGGCGGTGAACGGATCGACTGCATCGCTAAACGCGCTGCGAAGGATAGTTACGAGACTTGATACTGAAGCGATCGCTTCGACGGGCGTTCGGTGAGTTTGCACGAACAGCGCATTCGGATAGACGGACAACAATGCCGGCATGGCAAACATGTGAGTAGGCGCTTTCAATATCCAACGGCGGGCAGGCCGCCGAAACTGCAGATGTTGAAGAAACCGGAGATGATATTCGTACGCGGGCCGCAGATCCTGCCGAAAAAACCAGTCGCGATATGATGGCGCATAAAACATCGTATCGAACTGATCACTTAGAAAGGTCGGGGTCATCAGGCCGACGCACTCCTGCGGAACTTCCGCACCCACGGCATGTACGTAACGGAAAGTCGGTGCGAGCCAATTGAAGAAGCTACAACTCCGCGTTGCGCGGCGAATTCGGCGTTTCTCAGTGGCGAGAGTAGGTGGAGATGGCGTCATCACTTCCCACATCAGGGGACATCGATGCTCCGGGTCCGCAGCCAGCAGACTTTGCAGCACGCTGGTACCGCTCCGAGGCAACCCTACGATAAAAAGTGGCTCGCGGATTTCCTGGCGTGCAATCCCGGAATAAAGCTGCCGGTCCCGTTCCATCTGCAAACGCGAGAATAACGTCTGCAAAACGTCGATCCGGAGAGCAATCTTTCCGATCAAGCTGAGCCGCGCCTCGCTGTGGCAGGACTCGATCAAGCGCGAGAGAGCTTCAAAAAAATCGCCGTCACCGAAATCGTCCAGGCCGCAGCGCCGCTTTGCAGTCTCGATCAAATCAACTGCATGCGCGCCGCAGAATGGAATTCGCGCTTTTTCCAACAATACCCCACATCCATTGAGGAGCCGAATGGGCAGCAGCGGCCGGATCTGCTGGAGAGTAGTGGCAGAGGTGTTCATTGGGTGAAGGCGTCCATAGTCCCGGCCGTGAGATCGATCACTATCAATTTAACGGTTATGGAAACGAGACCGGTGGTGCCAAGTCAAGCAGCGAATCACAACAGCGCGTGGTTGCGCGGTGCGAGTAATCGCATCATCATCTCTCATGCAAACGGAGAAAGCCACATTCGGCGCAGGTTGTTTCTGGGGGGTTGAAGAAACTTTCCGCAACTTGAAGGGCGTTTTGTCCACAGCGGTCGGGTACGCAGGCGGGACAAAAGAGAATCCGACGTACGAAGATGTTTGCACCGACAGGACAGGACACGCCGAGGTACTGGAAGTGGAGTTCGATCCGTCGCAGATCAGTTACGACCAAGTTCTGGATGTTTTCTGGTCGAACCATAATCCGACGACTCTGAACCGGCAGGGACCGGATGTCGGAACGCAATATCGCTCGGTGATTTTTTATCATTCGCCCGAGCAACAGGCGGCGGCCAAATCGTCAAAAGACAAAGTAGCGAAGAGCGGTCGCTTCAATCGGCCGGTGGTAACGCAAATCGAGCCCGCACCGAAGTTCTGGCGCGCCGAAGAATATCATCAGCGTTATCTGCAAAAGCGCGGCCATTCACAATGCGCGATCTGATGCTCGCCATTCCCAACTGCCTGCACAAGTCCGCCTCGCCCCGCTTGCGGGGAGAGGATAGAGGTGAGGGGTTTTCCAACGTGTGATGCTGAACCCTCACCCGACCCTCTCCCTTCGAAAGGGAGAGGCGATTAAATCAGCTGAATATGGTTGGCGCTAGCGCAGCGAACGGGCGCCTTTTTACTCATGGAATCTGAGCCTCGGGTGATTCGCACCAAAAATTTCGCTGCCGATGCGGCTGACTTCATTCTTGGACAGGCGCACAAGGCCATCGGCGAACGCAACGAATTCCGGATTGCGCTCTCGGGCGGGAACACGCCGCGGCCGGTTTACGCCCGGCTTGCGGCGGTCGCGCATGATCTGCCGTGGGAGTCGATTCGCATCACCTTCGGAGACGAGCGCTGCGTGCCACCGGAGGATAAGGACAGCAACTTCAGGATGGTCCGGGAAACTCTTCTGGTGCCAGCCGCGGTTCCTCAAAAATCCATTATGCGCATGCGCGGCGAAATTGATCCGCAAATCGCGGCACAGGAGTATCAAGACCGTCTCGATCTCATCGCGACTCAGCGTGGTGAACCAATTTATCGGCACGACCTGATTCTTCTTGGCTTGGGCGATGATGGTCATACGGCATCGCTTTTTCCTGGAACCCCCGCATTGGAAGAAACAATACGGCAGGTCGTTGCAAATTTTGTTCCCAGGTTAAACGCCTGGCGGTTGACATTCACATTTCCGCTAATTAACCACGCGCGGCACGTATTGTTCCTGGTGGGCGCGGCGAAAAGCCCGGGGTTAATCGAGCGCGTGTTGGAAGGTGATCCACAATTTCCAGCGTCGCGCGTGAACCCAATCGCCGGAGAGCTCACATGGATTATCGGGGAATGACTTCACCAATTTTTCGCGTGTTCATCCCGAACGAAGTGAGGGACCTCGCACAGGCGCGATTGATATTTTGCTGAAGGAAGACGATCAAAGCTTCGATTGTGAGATCCTTCGCTCCGCTCAGGATGACAGATTGCATACGTAGTGTGCTTGGCACGATTCCACGACTGTTGTGAGTACGCCGCGCACGATTATTGTTACAGGTTCGGCCGGATTAATCGGCTCGGAAACGGTCAAGCGTTTCGCCGCCGAGGGCGCGCCCGTGATCGGGATCGATAACGACATGCGGGCAGAATTCTTCGGCGCCGAAGCTTCTACCAAAAAAATCCGCGACGACTTGATCGCGAGTGTTCGCGGTTACGAACATCACGACCTGGATATTCGGGACGCCGCCGCGGTGATGGAGTTATTCAAACGGCATCGCGGCGCGATCGAAGCGGTTGTGCATACTGCGTCGCAACCTTCGCACGACTGGGCAGCTCGCGATCCGCAAACCGATTTTACGGTAAACGCGAATGGCACACTGAATCTGCTCGAAGCCGCGAGAAAGTTTTCTCCCGAGGCGCCGTTCATTTTTACATCGACTAACAAAGTCTATGGCGACACGCCGAATCGTTTGCCGCTGCGCGAGCTGGAGAAACGCTGGGAAATCGAGCCAGGCCACGAATACGAGCCGGGCATTTCAGAAACGATGAGCATCGATTACACGAAGCATTCCCTCTTTGGAGCGTCGAAGGTCGCCGCGGACATCCTCGTTCAAGAGTACGGGCGCTATTTCGGAATGCCCACGGTTTCTTTCCGTGGCGGTTGTCTTACGGGACCGGCGCATGCTGGAACGGAACTGCATGGTTTTCTCTCCTATCTGATGATCTGCACTGTGAGCGGCAGGCCGTACCGTGTTTTTGGCTATAAAGGCAAACAGGTGCGCGACAACATCCACAGTTTCGACCTGGTCGAAGCGTTCGCGGAATTCGTTCGCGCTCCGCGCGGCGGAGAAGTCTATAACATCGGCGGCAGCCGGCACAGCAACTGTTCGATGCTTGAGGCCATCGAGATGTGCGAACAAATCAGCGGCAAAAAATTAACCTGGACCTATGAGGAAACGAACCGCATCGGCGACCACATTTGGTGGATCAGCGATGTGCGAAAGTTTCAGTCGCATTATCCAGGATGGAAATTTCGCTACGGGATGCGCGAAATTCTCGAAGAGATTCATCAGGCTGTTGTTGTAGCCGCGTCTCTGTGAGACGCGTGGCGGAACGTTGCAAACTGATTTGAGCGCTGCGCTTCGCACAGCGAAGCGGCTACAGCGCTTGAGGGCGTAGCGGTTCGCCAGACCTAATATTCTTCGCCTTCGTCTTCTTTCGGCGTGACGACACGATCGTCCACTGCGTAGGCATGAAGCATTACCGCTATTAAGTAAAAGAAAAAGAGGCCGATCCCGAACCCGGCTGACGCGATGGCAGCCAGGAACACGAAAATTCCGACAGGAACAGCGCCAGCCATCCACAAAAAGCCTGCCAGTCTGTGTCCCTTGTAAATATGCCCCAAACCAGGAATCACACTCAGTATAACCGCTACCGCGTCGCTCGCTTTGCCTTCGGCAGTTTCGGTCGCCGGGCGCGTCCAATCGCACCGGTCACAGCTTTGCGCGTCCTTCGGCAGGAGATGTCCGCAGTAAGGACAAGGCATTTTATCCGCCGCGTCCGGTTCGGGGCGAGTCGTCGGTGCGTCCGTGTACTCCACGCTCATTTCAATCATTGAAGGTTCACAAGGCGCGCTGAATTCGTCAAGTAAACTTGGAGTTGGCCGCTCCCTCGTCTGTTCTATAGATTCGGCCATCAATCATTAATCGTGGTTCCACTTTCTGATATCGTGAGTTATACGGACGAGTTCCTGCGCATTCGCGAGGTAGGCGATTGGGACAACGCGCTCAATGGTCTGCAAATTGAAAATTCAAGCCGCGTCACCCGTGTCGGCGTGGCAGTGGACGTTTCAACGCGCGTTCTGACTGAAGCAGCGAAGAGAAAGGTCGATCTTTTGATCGTGCACCACGGTTTATTCTGGTCTGGCTTGCAACCAGTGAGAAGCGCGCTCCGCCGACAACTGCAGCTCGCTTTTGAAAATGATATCGCGCTCTACAGTGCGCACCTTCCTCTGGATATCCATCCAAAAGTTGGCAACAACGCACAGCTCGTCGCCGCGCTTGGACTAAAATCGGCGCAACCATTTCTGGAGGAAAAAGGCCAGCCGACCGGCCTGAAAGTGCGCGCGTCGATGCCGCGTAGCGAACTCGTTCATAAATTGCGAACAGCATTGAATAGCCCGGTTAAGGTCTTCGATTTCGGCCCGAAGCAAGCGCGCATGATCGGCATTGTGACAGGTGGCGCAGGCTCGGAAATTTACCGGGTTGGGCAGGAAAACATCGACACTTTTATCACTGGCGAAGCTCCGCACTGGGCGGCTGTTGCCGCTGAAGAGCTCGGCATGAATCTTCTGCTCGGTGGACATTACGCCACGGAGGTCTTCGGTGTGAAAGCGCTGGCTGCGCATTTGTCCAAGCGATTTAAAATTCCAAGCGAATTCATCGATTGCCCAAGCGGATTGTAGAGGCGTTTGTGCCAAACGCCTGCGCCGGTGCTTGACACAAGCACCGCTACACGGTTACGCCCGCATTCGCTGGGCTACGGCCGGCAAAACTTTTTATTCTAAATGCTTGACATGAGGGCCGCTTAAATGGCAAAAACCGCACTTTGCGCATCGCACAGGCATGTCCATCGCAGAAAAGAATCCTGTAAGAACGCGAATCTTGGTCTTGGAAGAGCATCCGCTGATTCGCCACGGGATCATCGATTATCTCAATTCGCAGCCGGATATGATTGTCTGCGGCCAAGCTGACAATATCCGGGAGGCACGCGACAAGATCGCGGAATGCAAGCCACGGTTGCTACTGACTGCCATGCGCCTGGGTACCGGCGACAGCTTGGAATTTGTGAAGACGCTCAAGGGAGAACAACCAGGTTTGTTTATCCTTATGTGTTCTGCTTTTGAGGAAACAATCTTCGCAGAGCGCGCGATGCGCACGGGCGCAGACGGTTACATGATGAAAAAAGCCCCCAAAGCCACTTGCGACGAGCTCAAGAGGCTCTTTGCGATATGCGACTCATCAGGAGAATGAGCCAGTAATGGAGACGTCCGATCTATTTGTTGCCGTCGCAGCTCCATCTGCGTTTGGAGAGCGGCCTTTCGGCTTGGCGACCAACCATTCTTCCAGCGCCTGACGCTCAGCTGCCGTATTGCGATGAGCTGGATGACTATTCTCTGGTCGATGAACGCAACCGGGTGTTTGACGCTCGCGGGATTCTATTGCGTGGTCTGGTCCAAACAGCGCGAGAACTCTGTGCATTTGCTATTTTCGTGCAGCGCTATCGCGGCGGCGGCCATCGCCGCGTTCGAGTTAGCGATGATGCATGCCGAGACAGTCGAGCAATACCAAGCACTCGTGCGCTGGATACACGTGCCAGTGTGGGCGCTCATTGTCTCGTTCGTCATCTTCGTGCGACTCTATCTCCACGCCGGACGGCTATGGCTCGCGTGGAGTATCTGCGGCCTGCGGACACTGGTATTGATTCTCAATTTCATTTTTACGTCGAGTATTAACTACCGGCAAATTACAGGCCTCCGCCAGTTCTCGTGGGGCGGAGAGATCATCTCGGTGCCGATCGGCGTGGCGAATCCGTGGGGCCTGCTTAGTTCGGTGAGCCTGCTGTTGCTGCTTATCTTTTTCGTCGATGCCACGATTACCGTCTGGCGGCGGGGCGACCGGAGACGCGCTTTAGTTGTCGGCGGCAGCATGATTTTAGGCGCGATTCTGGCATGGCACGTCCCGCTCGTGATCTGGGGAATCATCGACATCCCGTTTTTCCTCTGCTTCGCATATTCGGGAATCGTGGTGGCGATGGGCTATGAGCTGAGTAGCGACATCACTCGAGCGGCGCAGCTCGCGCGGAAATTGAAAGCGAGTCAGGCAGCACTGCGCAAATCGGAACAGGACATGGAGGTCGCGGCATTAGAGGCGGCGCGTCAGCGTCAAGAATTGACACACCTCGCGCGTGTGACGTCGCTAGGGGAGCTTTCCAGCTCGCTCGCGCACGAGCTAACCCACCCGCTTACCGCTATTCTCAGTAACGCTCAGGACGCATAGCGATTCCTGGCCAATTACGATGTCGATCTTAATGAGTTACGCGAGATCCTCAATGACATTGTAGCGGAAGACCAACGCGCTGGCGAAGTAATCCACCGTCTGCGCTCGCTACTAAAAAAAGGGGAACCGCAAAAGCACTGCGATGATGTCGATGTGAACGAAGTGGCACGGGACGTCCTAAAGCTTATGCGCAACGATCTCATCAATCAAAACGTGACCGTGGATACTGACCTCGCACAGAATTTGCCAGCAATCAGAGCCGACCGGGTCCAGCTTCAACAGGTCGTACTTAACCTGTTGCTAAATGCCTGCGAAGCGATGACCGCTTCGGATGCTTCGGAACGCCAATTGCTGATCACTTCTAAATTGGAGAACGGCGCGGTGCGGATGTCCGTCACGGATCGTGGCGGCGGCATTCCGGAGGAAAAACTAGAGCAAGTCTTCGAGCGTTTCTTCACCACGAAAAAGGAGGGGATGGGGCTTGGCCTCTCCATCTGCCGCAGCATCATTAACGAACACGAAGGGAAAATCTGGGCGACGAAGAATGCCGACTGCGGCGCGACGTTTCATTTTAGCCTGCCCATTAATCACGTGAGAAACGAGGCAGTAATCACTGAATAAGTAATGCCTCCTCCCCCCAGCCCCACCGTGTTTGTCATCGACGATGACGCAGCGGTACGAAAAGCTGTCTCGCGTTTGCTGCGTTCGGCCGGCATTGCCGTGGCCGTTTTTGCGTCACCCAGGGAATTTCTTGCCCAGTACGATCCAGACATGCCGGGATGTCTCGTGCTTGATCTCGCGATGCCCGACATCAATGGCCTTCAGCTTCAAACAACACTCGGTAAGAAAGGCTGTACGCTGCCGATTATTTTTCTCACCGGTCACGGCGACGTTTCGAAGAGTGTGCAGGCGATGAAACATGGCGCGTTTGATTTCTTCTCGAAACCAGTGAAGGAGAAAGATCTCCTTCCGGCCGTTCGCGCAGCCATCGAAAGAGATGCTGTCGCGCGTCGAGAACAGGCCAAGCTTTCCGAAATCTGCGCGCGTCTCGACACGCTCACACCGCGCGAGCGGGAAGTGCTCGAACATGTCGTCGCCGGCAAGTTGAATAAACAAATTGCCAGTGACCTGGGCATTACTGAAGCGACAGTCAAAATGCATCGCGCCCGCGTCATGACGAAAATGAAGGTGCAGGGGGTCGCCGACTTGGTGCGGTTGACAGAGGTTTGCGGGATCAGAGGAATAGTCACTAGTACGCCTCACTAATCAGCAGACTGCTCGCTGCTGATCACCCCTTCTCCATACTAGCCTAAGGTATAGTAGCCTTAGGTATAACAATCTAAGGTCTAATAGCGCGGGCCTGCTCTGCTCCGCTACCCTCCCTTCCTTGTGACCAAAGCTCGTCTGCTCATCGCTGTCGTTGACAACGACGAACCTGTCCGCAAAGCACTGATGCGGTTAATGCGTTCCGCCGGCCTGAGTGTGGAGACATTCGCCTCAGGTGCGGAGTTTTTGAAATCCATCGAGACACGCCTGCCGGATTGCGTCGTTCTCGATCTGCACATGCCGCAGATGAACGGGTTCCACGTGCAAGCATCTCTCGCCCAGAAATGCGCCGCACTCCCCGTCATCATTGTCACCGGTCACGACTTGCCGAAGGTCCGTGAGCGCGCCCTGGAGGGCGGCGCATCAGCTTTCCTTCGCAAACCAGTGCATGACCGCAC